>Ga0105162_1000520_pt1 | contig 25038 bp, 31 predicted proteins | sample JNZ201metaG_FD_81532 | JGI IMG/M metagenome (GOLD analysis project Ga0105162, IMG submission 81532) | Hot spring microbial communities from Jinze hot spring, China to study Microbial Dark Matter (Phase II) - JNZ 20120812A | ecosystem: Environmental > Aquatic > Thermal springs > Hot (42-90C) >...
ATAATACATATTCATCCAACATATTCCGAAGCTGTCGGCGAAGTTATGCATCTTGCTCACAAGAGGTCAATACACTATGTCACGCGATGAAATTGTCTTCCTCGACTTCGGCCTCCTAGATTACATGGAATGCCACGCAAAAATGTTGAAGCTTGTTGAGAAAAGGATTAATCAAGAAGTGGGCGACATCGTTATTCTCGTTGAACATCCGCATGTGTATACTTTAGGGCGAAAAGGCAGAGAAGAGAATATTCTTGACAGGTCTGTTCCGGTTTACCGTGTGGAAAGGGGTGGAGACGCAACATATCACGGACCCGGCCAGCTCGTGGCTTACCCTATCATAGACCTTAACAGGCTCGCGGTGACTGTGGCTGGCTTTGTTCATCTACTCGAAGAGGTGGTGATCAAGGTTCTGCATGATTTTTCCATTGAGGCCGAACGGGTTGAGGGTTATCCAGGTGTATGGGTCAAGGAAAGAAAAATTGCGTCAATCGGGCTTGCTGTTAAACAGTGGGTAACCTACCACGGCGTCGCCCTAAACGTCAACACAGACCTCTCAAAATTCATGGGCATAAGGCCCTGCGGAATGGACAGCGAGATCATGACATCGATGGAGAAAATCCTCGGCCGAAAAGTAGACATGGCAAAGGTCAAAAAAAGCTTCGTCAAACATCTCTCCCAAAAACTTGGCAAAAACCCGGTCCATCACCAAGCATTAACCGCAGAGTTGGTCAGCCTATTTAAATCCTTATAAAGTATTTAAACCCCATGAGGCCGTGCCAAAAGGCCCACCGCCGAAGGTAGAAATACAGAACGTCGTGTCAAGCGTAACGCTTTTCCAGAAGCTCGACCTCGCCCAGATACAGAGAACTTTCCCCGATGTGGAGTACAAACCGGCACAGTTTCCGGGACTCGTTTTCAGGCTCGCGAAGCCCAAGACGGCGACGCTTATTTTCAGCAGCGGTAAGATGGTGTGCACGGGTGCGAAAAGCGAGGAAGAGTCGATACGCGCTGTTAGAACTGTTGTGAAGGCGTTGAAGAAGGAGGGGTTCGTGATACGTGAGGAGCCGCAGATTGAAATTCAGAACATCGTCGCCTCCATAGACCTTCACGGCCGCATAGACCTCGAGAGAGCTGCCACTACTCTCGAGAACGTTATGTACGAGCCTGAGCAGTTTCCAGGACTCATTTACAGGATGAACAGCCCCAAAGTAGTCATACTGATGTTCGCAAGCGGCAAACTCGTCTGCACAGGCGCGAAATATGAGAAAGACGTCTATGATGCCGTTAACAAGCTTCAGCAGCTTTTGGAGGAAAAGGAGCTAATAAGCTATGACTAAGCGGGGAAAAACTGTCCGAGTAGTGGCAGGGTTTTCACAGGCTCTAGGCCGAGCAGCTTCACCGACACTCCAACGCTAAACAGAATTAGAACCACAACTAGGAAGAAGATGTCTTTCCTCCTCATGTTTAGCTGCTTTAGGCTTGTCCTTTTACGGGATGCGCCGAAACATTTTACCTCCATGGCCTCGGCCAGCTCGTATGAACGCCGTATCACGTTTACAAGCAGGGGGACAAGCACAGGTATCAGGTTGCGTATACGTTTGGTGAATGGCCCCTTATCGACCTCGAGTCCTCTCGCCCTCTGAGCGTCCAAAACAATCTGCAGCTCCTCAGCCATGACCGGTGTGAACCTTATCGCCGATACAAACGCGAAAGTATATTCATAGGGAACGCGCAACTGCTGCAGCGTCAAAGCAATCTCGTCAGGCGTCGTCGTAAGAAAGAAAAGCGAGAAAGAGGATAGAAAAACCAGCAGACGTAGAGAATAGGTCAAAGCATATCCTAGTCCAGTGCTTATCACCGGCTCCCTGCTATACTGTGAGAAAAACGTGATGGCGAAAACGATTGCGACAAGCGGAAGCGCTCCTCTTATCGTCTTTATCCACAGATTCTGAACCTTGGCAGAAAGAATCACGAGGCTCTCGAGCATTAGGAGGAACAGTATTATCACGATGTCTATGTGTATGACCGCTGTGATTAGAACCATGGTCGAGGTGGCGAGCTTAACTCTGGGGTCGAGCCTGTGTATGAATGTTGTCCCAGGCCTGAACCTCAGACCCTCAAACAGACTCATGCCGCAGCACCTTCAAAACCTGTCTAACACCCTCGTCCACATCAAGAACACGGCTGTCGAAGCCAAGGTCCTCAAGCCTCTTAAAAGCATAAACCAGCTGAGGCATCAGAATCGATGCTTTTTTCACAAGCGTCTCATCGGTTAAAATCTCCTCACACTTGCCGTCTGCAACGACTTCGCCTTTTGATAGGAGAATGACCCGCGGCCTCAGCTCGGCCACAAACTCGACATCATGGGTGGCCAGCAAAACAGTCCTCCCCTGAGTATTAAGCATCTTTATCATGTGTTTCATCTTCTCTTTCTGTAGGCTGTCCTGCCCAATAGTCGGCTCGTCGAGACATATGATGCGCGGACTCCATGCGAGGATAATGGCCATGGCTAGCCTTTTCTTTTCACCACCGCTGAGTAGGAAAGGTGACTGGCTAGAGTATGTGTCAAGCTCAAAGAACTTTAGAGCCCATTCAACTCTTTTCCGCACAACCTCTTCGCTGTATCCAAAGTTTCTAAGAGCAAACGCAACCTCGTCGAAAACGTTTGATTCAAAGAACATTTCTTCCGCGTTCTGGAAAACAAGCCCAGCAACCTGCGATAACTGTGCAACAGAGGCTGTTCTTGTATCTATACCCTCCACAATTACTCGGCCTTTCACGGGCTTGAGTAAACCGTTTATGTGTTTGAGGAGCGTGGTCTTGCCTGAGCCGTTTTCGCCCATGAGGGCGACAAGCTCACCTGGTCTAAACTCGAGTGAGACGCCTCTAAGTGCGTGAACCTTAGAGGGATAGATGTAGTGCACCGATTCAAAGATGGCTGACAAGGCTTCTCACTTCTGCTTCAAACTCCTCGGCACTCAAACAAACCCTGTTCCACTTTTCCAGATGTGTCTTGAGCCTTTTGGTTAAGCTGGTGACCTTGGGTGCGGAGACACCGTATAGATGCGAGTCATAAAATTCGAAGAAGTCGCGTGGAGACCCGTCGAAAACCACGCAGCCGTCCGAGACGACCATTATTCTGTCTGCCTTTGCAGCGGCAAGCTCAACCCGATGTTCAACAAGTAACACGGTTAGCTGGAGCCTCTTTCTAACATCGTCGATGATGCTGAGAAGCTGTGCTGCTGTCAAAGGGTCGAGGAACGAGGTGGGCTCATCCATGGCGAGTATCTTAGGCTTCATAGCGAGCACCGAGGCTATCGCTACTCTCTGCTGCTGGCCGCCCGAGAGCTCGAATGGAGACCTGTCTCTAAGATGGGAAATGTTTAGTAGCTCCATTGCTTCTTCAACGCGTTGAATTATCTCATCTCTGGCCAGTCCTAGGTTCTCGAGTGGGAAGGCTATGTCCGCTTCGACGGATAATGCGAAGAGCTGATTCTGGGGGTTCTGGAAAACCATGCCGATCACTTGGGACATCATGTATGTGGGTGTCTTATCGGGCTCGAGACCATCGACGAAAACTTTGCCGCTGTACTCGCCTTCGTAAAACTGCGGAATCAAGCCGTTTAGGCAACGGAGAAGGGTAGACTTCCCCCCGCCGCTAGGCCCCACAACCAGAACAAACTCTCCTCTCTCAACAGAGATGTTCACATTTTTTAGAGCAGGTTTGCTGCTTCCAGCGTAGGTGAATGATAGGTCTCTTACCTGAATGATTGTCATCTGTCACTCGGCCAGCTCAACAGCAGGAGTCGAGAGCAGCGTGGACAAGCCCTTCACAGCCTCCTCGATGACTTTTTCCACAGGTGCTTTGAGACGCAACCTCGCGGCCCCAACATGTCCGCCGCCGTCACCCTCAAACCTCCGCAAAAGATAGTTGACAAGATCGTTTCCAAGACCTACGCCCGAGAATTTCTGGAAATCATAGGAGCCGCGTGCAGCCAATATCGTGTGCTCACCCTTTTCGCCGGCGACAAGCGCAACATGTGCCCCAGCGTTTACCAGCGTGCGCGCCACAGAGGAGAGGTAGCTGTTGACACGTGAGACAGCCACGAACCAGTCCCCCAACCTGTAAACTGTTGCTCGCCGCAGCCCCTTCAGCCTCGCAATCCGCTCAGCGTCATCACCGCGCGGCTCAAGCATCCCCAGCACAGCGTAGGGATTAATTTTCTGGAGAAGTTTCGAGGCCTTGGAGGCCACTTCTTCATCACCTATCGAGAGCCTTACGGTGTCATAGTACATTCCCAGAAAAAGGGCCTCAGCCATTTCCTTGTCGATGACAAGGTTTAGATATTCGACGAGGTCGTACACTATTTCCGCTGTAGCCAAATACTTTGGGGAAACTAATGCGATTGTTTCACTGTTCTCCACTGTTTTGACGTGGTGGTCTATCGAGATTATTGGTTTGCCGGAGCCGTAAACCTTGTCCTTGTATTCTCCGAGGAGGTGGGGGGAGCCGACGTCCACAAGCAGATACACGTCTGGTGTTTCCACGGGTTTCTCCTCAAACCTGAGATGCTGCATGATTGCTTTGACGTGCAGAGCTGATTCCTCCGGGATAAGAAACCCCGCTTCCGTGGCCTCATAATTCTGGGTGAGAAGCCTGCACATTACATACGCGGAGCCGACCGAGTCGGCGTCCCCGCCCCAGTGGGAAAGCACCTGCACACGCCTACCTCTGATGTGATGCTGTAGAGTCTTGTGGACCTCCGAGATAAAGCTGTGGTCTCTCATTTTCCGTGACAAAAGATGTGTGTGATGTTTTAAACTCTATGGCTCTACTGTTCCGAAGCCTGTCCCCCGGACAATAGTTTCTGAACCTCTTTCTGTAGCGACTCTATCTGCGCCCTGGCCCTTGCCTCCTGTCTCTCGATAACTTTCAGCCTCGTGTCAGCCAGTTCTTTTCTCTCGGTAAGCTCAGCAACCATCTTCTCTTTGCTTGTCTGGATGAGCACGGGGCCCACAGCCTTGAACAACACAGCGGAGTCATCCATTTTGTTTATCTCCTCCAGAGCCGCATTCACCTCCGCGAGCTCAGACTCGATTCTCTGTTTTTCTGTGAGAAGAAGGCTTAGGCTTTGCTGTAGCTGCTGAAGCCTGAGAACCTGTTGCTGAACATTGGGGGGAATCGTCCTATCAGACATTTTCCAGCACCTCCATCGTTGCCATGGAGACGTTTAAGAGCCTTATTACTGTGTTTGCGGCTGCTCGAGCAGCCGTTATATCATCTGCCTCAAGCTTCACAGAAACCTTGCCGCCGCTCTTTTCAATGCAGGCTTTCGACCTCTTCGACCTGATAGAGTCTGTCTCAGGTTTTAGACTGTTTAAAAGGGAGGAGGCTTTGTCTGGGTCGGTGGAAAACTCGATGAAAATTGTTACCTGAGCCATTTATCTCTCAGCCTTGGGTGCGTAGGCTTGGCCGGCGAACTTGTAGCCGCATCTCCTGCACTGCCAGACACCGACCGAGACCCTTCGTACACTCTTGGCTCCGCATCTATCGCAGACATGGCTTGCTCTCGCAGCCGACACCACCTCGGCCCATTTCTTTCTCAGAGTTGAGCCGTACCGTGGCCCAAGCCCTTTTGCAATCGCCTGACGACTTTTAACCATCACCAACACCCTCTAAAAGCCTTCTTCTAAGCATAGCTGAAGAGTCAAGCCCAATTTTAACCATCTCCTTAAACATGTTCACGGGGAGCAGTCCTGGAGAGCTTTTCTGAACAGCTGACAAAACACCCTCGCTGTCGTATCCGATGGTCACGACTGTGTCGGCGACATCCTCCTCCGCCGGCAGAGGGTCTACAACAATCTTGTCACGGATTAGCGCCATCGTTACGCTTACGGGCAGTGTTCTCATGGGCAGCTTCATCTTCTCACCCGGCACAGCCTCTATCCTGCCGTCAACCACACGGTACACTGGGAGAGTCATCGTTTTTAGCGCGGCCACAGCTGAGAGAACAGAGGCGTCAAAGTAGTTACCGTCATAGTCCAAAACATAGCAGTCTATGAAAATCATGTAAACTTTCTGGCCCTCGACGATGCATAGTTTCTCCACCTCGATGGCTTTGCTCTCCCTGATAACCCTGTCCACAATCCGCGAGAGCTCTATAGCCCTTTCGTCCGGCGGCCCTGGCTCAAAGGTCTTTGACGCGAGAGGCAGCAATTCTGCGTTGACGGTGAAAACCCCTTCGTTCGGCCGGTCTGGATAAGGTGTACCGACCTCGACCTTGATGCCTGTCAAAATCTTTGTCTTGCCCAGTGAGACGAGGGCTGAGCCGTTAGCCTTCTCCACGACACCCGTCGATATCTCGATTTTCCTGTATTGCAGTGGCTCGCGTTCGTCTATTCTTTTTCCGATTTTCAGCAGCTCGTATATCTTGTTCTTCATTATTTTTATGCCGTATCCACGTTTCTCCAATCCGAGGCTCATGTTTCCAGCCCCTCTGGCTCAACACGGTACTTTCTCTTGAGCGCCTCTATTTGCATTTGGTGGATTTTTTTAACAGCTTTCTGCGCCATCTCGAGGCCTTTGTCCACTTCCTCGGGTGTCATCCGCCCGTTTAGCTGGAGGAGAACTATCGAGTTAAGATGCGGCGCTATGGCCACGGGCATGTCGGCTTCACCGTATTTGTCCTCCTCCTCGTTGATGTCGAGGACAAGAACCCCGTCAACCTTGCCCACCGCTATCGCCGCAATCATGTCAGCCATCGGTATGCCGGCGTCGGCGAGAGCCAGCGAAGCCGCGGTTATTCCCGCTGTCCTCGTACCCCCATCTGCTTGAATAACTTCGACGAAAATGTCTATCATCATTCGGGGAAATTCTTCGAGGAAAACAACTGTTTCAAGGGCCTCACGGATGACTTTGGAGAGCTCTATTTCTCGTCGCGTCATACCGAGTGGTTTCCGCTCGTCTACGCTGAATGAGGCCATGTGGTATCTGCAGTTTATGACGCCTTTGTCGGGGAGTTCGAGATGTTTGGGATGTACCTCGCGGGGGCCTATGACACCTGCGTAAATTCTTGTCCCACCCAACTCAACGTAGGCTGAGCCGTCTGTCTTCTCCAACACGCCGACCTCCATCCTCATCCTCCTCATCTCATCGGGTCTCCGGCCATCAACTCTCAAACCGTTTTCATCAATTAGACGAATCTTCATCACCTCTTCCAAGCATTTTTCTAAGCATCTGGATAACTCGTTCAGTTAACCCAGATGTGTGCGCTTCCCTCTCAATCATGTTCACCGCCGCCACTGCGGCGAACTCGTGGGCGGGGTCTGGGCCGTTAACCACTATTAAACCGTTGCGACCCACCCAGAAGTCGCATCCTGTCTCGCGGCGGAGAACCTGAAGCATAGAGCCTTTCCTACCGATTATTCGCGGAACCTTAGCAGCGTTGACGGAAATAAGGATGCCCGACGGTATTTTCTGTAGGCCCTCTGTTGCAAGAACAATTCCCTTTAAACCTGTTGCCTTGACCTCCGCGAGCACGCAGTCTCCTATGTCTATTTTGAGCGGTGTGGTTTCTCGCTCATGAGGCTTGATGACTGCAGTTGTTTCTCCGCCGATGTCAACCTCAACCGCGTTCGGCTTGACGTCGGAAACTATTCCAAGAACCTTGTCTCCTCTCTGCGGCCTGTATCTGCCGCTGACTGGAATGATTCTGAGGACGCCGTTGATGGATTTTGCGAAGCCCATAACCGATGCGTAGACCTTGCCTTCACGGACATAGGTGCCGAAGCCGCTTTGTCTCGGGTTGTCAGAGAGTATCTGACCAGGTACAACAAGCTCGTTCTCGCTAAAGTACTGCATATCAGCCCACCGGCTTTACCTCCACTCTTCCTCCGCAAATCTTGTTAAGCCTTTCTATTAGGTCTGCCTGAACACCTGTCGGTATCTCGGCTACGCATCTCCAGCTCCCATCTCCCAGCCAACCCTCCTCAAGAATGGTGCCCATGCTCCGAATCAGGCCATACACTTTGCCCATAAACTCGCCCGCCACCCTAATCTCCACCTTCATATTCCCAATCTTTATGGGGAGTACTCGTCGAAGCTTCTCGACAGCTTTCAAAGCCTCAACCTTGGGGTCTGCGAAAGGCTCCACCGAGAGGCCCACCTGCTCGAGGGCCAGCTCTATTCTCTGAGGTGGATGCGGTGTGTTGGTTCTGGGGTCTATGGCGTTTCTCGCAATGAAATCAATTATCTGCCGCTTTTTCTCGTCTATAAGCCGCCGCCTCTGCTCAGTTGTTATCAACACTTCACCCTCGGCCATAATCCTCTCAGCCACCACCCTAACATCCGTTGTGCCGAAATTCTTTTTCAACTCGCTTTCCGAAGCTCTTACACCCTTCTTCCAATCCTTGAAAACCTCCTCATAGGCAAGAATTTTCGTTATCGGAATTTTTTCGCCCATTTTGTAGCGTAGCGCGTTTTCAGGGTCTACGAGAACCTCGTAGGTTGTTCCGCCGATACCGAGTCTTGCTATCGTATAGTTTTCCCGTTGTTTAGGCATCCTTAGCTCAACTACTGTTTCTTTGCCTTGATGAATTTTTCGAGTAATGTGTTTAGCTCGGGCTGAGGCTTCATGGAGTATTTTCTGGTTGTAACCGGTATGGTTACGAGCCTCACCGTCCATCCTTCCTCGATTTTATCAACCGAGTCGACTAGTGCGCTGAGACCAAGCTCGACAGCGTTGTCGAGTGACATGTCGTCTTTGTAGTTGTTTTCGAAGATTTCCCTCACCTTGTCAGCGCCCCTTCCTATGGCCCATGCGTTGTATTCGAGGATGAGGCCGCTTGGCTCCGCGTAGAAGAGACGTGGCCCGGTTTTGTCGACGCCGCCTATTAGAAGCGCTGTGCCGAATGGCCGTACACCGGCGTGCTGTGTGTAGAGCTGCATGATGTCGCCCACTCTTCTGGCCACAGCCTCAACAAGGGGCTCTTCGTCATAAGAGAGCCTAAGCGTCTGGGCATACACCCGCGCGTTGTCAACAAGCACTCTAGCGTCAGAGTTAAGCCCCGCTGCCGCTGCTCCTATGTGCTCATCTATCTGGAAAATTTTCCAAGAGAAATCAGGGTTCTGCAGCTTGGTATGCATGCGTTCCTCGACAGCAAGCACCACACCTTCTCGACACGTGATGGATAGAGCCGTTGAACCAGACCTTACCGTTTCGAGAGCATATTCGACCTGGTACAGCCGCCCCTGCGGTGAAAAAACCGTTATCGCCCTGTCATATGCACCAGTCATTCCCAGCGCCATAACTCAACACACCTATGGGTTGACTGATTGCTGGGATTAAATAAAGTTACCGCGGGGATACGCATTTGTTTTAACGCTATATAGGACGGGTTAGATAGAGCCCCATGCCCTCATGCATAGAATGTGGCGGAGCACTTTTCTATGACAGGGAACTAAAGCACTACACATGCAGCTCATGCGGCGCAACCTACACCTCCCAAGACCTTTTGATAGAAAGGGAGAAGAGGTTTAACGCAAAGTTCGAGGAGGAGAGGAAAAAACGCAGAAGGGAAGAGTATCTCGAGTGGTGGCTCAGCTCGAAGCAGTGAAAGCTTTCTCGACAGCGAGAGCTATTCTAAGAAGCTTCATGTCTTCTCCACGTGGTCCCACAAGCTGGATGCCGATAGGGAGGCCTTGAGGAGTGTTTCCCGCGGGGATGCTGATGGCAGGAGCGCCGTAGAGGTTGAACGGCTCAGTGTTTTTTAAAGATGCCTCACGGACAGAGATAAGCCGCCCCTCGATTTCGACGTTTTCCTCGTCTACTCGATGAGCCGGTATCAAGGTTGTCGGTGTTGCTAAAACATCTATCTTGGTGAAGATTTTTTCAAATTCTCTCACCAGCTTTTTACGAGCCCTCAACGCGTTAAGGTAAGCGGCGGCAGGTATGGCAAGGCCCCGGACTATGCGGTCCCGCACATCCTGACCATATTCGCTGAGCCTTCCACGGGATAGCCGAAGATGATAGGCAGCGGCCTCCGCAAAAGCTATGACAGACCTGCATCGAGCGGCCTTCTCAACGTTCTCGACAACGACTTCCTCTAAAACAGCGCCCTTTTGCTCCAAAGTTTTCAGACCCTTCTCAAAAGCTTCCTCTACATGTCTGTCCAAAAGGTCGAGAAAATAGTTACTAGGCACCCCTATTCTGAGGCGTTCTAGCGACAAAGGCCTTATCTCCGCCGGTTTCAGCGGTTTGCCGACCAGAACAGAGTAGACGAGTATTGTTTCCCATACGCTTCTGGAGAGGATGCCGACGTGGTCCATGCTCCAGCTCAAAGGTATGACGCCATCCGTGCTTAAGTGGCCGGATGTTGGCTTGAATCCTACGACGCCGCAGAAGGCTGCTGGCACTCTCACAGACCCAGCGGTGTCAGTCCCCAGTCCAACATCACACATGCCGAGCGCGACGGCAACTGCTGAGCCTCCGCTGGAGCCGCCCGATACACGGGATGTGTCAAAGGGGTTGAGACATGCTCCGTAGAAGGGATTGATGTTGGAGACGCCAAAAGCAAACTCGTGAAGGTTTGTTTTCCCGTTCACGGCACCGCCTGTCTCTATAATTCTTGACACAACAGCCGCGGTCCTGCTTGAAACCATGTTTGACAACAGCTTTGAACCAGCGGTAGTTGGATAACCCTTGATGTGAAAAACGTCTTTCACACCGAAGCTGATGCCGCGTAAAATCTTCTTCCTAAAACTGCTTTCGACAACAGGCTTGGGAAAAACCGTGATGTAGGCTCTGAAAACATCATTCTTCTCCTCTATAACCCTGTATTGTTTTCTCCACCTCTCCTCCGGATTGTAATTTCTTGATGAGAAAAGTCTCCGAAGCGGAGGCATGTGGTTAGAAGGGCTGCTCATCATCCTCAACCAGCTCCAGCAACTCCGCGAGAATCTCCAGGTTTTTGTCAAGGGCCTGCCTGAAAAGCTGATTAACATCCTCACCGGACAACCCCGCGAGGCTTAGAATCTTGGCCTCACGCTCAAGCATCTCAGCTTACCTTCAACAGCATGCTATTATAGTTATGTAGGTGGCAAAGTCTAAATAGCGTCTGTTGTGTTTGGCTTTGGGAGTTCTGAAGATTGACGAAGACAAGAGTAATCTTCGTGGTTGGAACGGCTGGCTCCGGCAAATCATCGCTAACAGGTGTTTTTAGCGAGTGGCTAAGAGACCATGAACAGTCAACAGCCACGGTTAACCTAGACCCAGCTGCCCTATCCCTTCCCTATGACCCAGACGTCGACGTTCGCGAGTTCGTTGATTACGAGAGAATAATGTCGACAAGAAACCTCGGGCCCAACGGCGCCTTGATCGCTTCGGTTAGAGAGGTTGCCAGAAACATCGACGAAATCGCGGCCGTGGTTGAGGAGACTAATGCAGACTGGCTTCTGGTTGACACACCCGGTCAGCTTGAGCTATTCGCTTTCAGGAAAGAGGGTAGGATCATAGCTCGAAAAATCTCCGACGGAAGAAAACTTCTACTCTTTCTACTTGACTCAGTCATTTGCGCCCATCCAAGAAACTACGCCGCAACACTTTTCCTATCTGTCTCAACGATTCTCTCTCTCGGGCTGCCTGCCGTGAATGTTTTAACCAAGACAGACGCTGTTCCGCCAAGACACTTGGCCAGAATATTTGGATGGCATGAGTCGGAGGAGTCTTTCGCGGTGAGCTCTGGGGGCTCGATGAACGAGCTTCAGATGACTCTTTCTCGGGAGATTGTCCAAACAGTTTGGGAGATATCCAACAGTATTCCGCTGGTGGCTGTCTCCGCAAAAACCTATGAAGGCTTCACCGAACTCTACGCAAATCTTACCCGAATTTATGACGAAGGGGAGATGGAGCTGAGATGACTGAGGAGAATGTAGCCGCAATAGAGGAGGAGATTTTCCAGATAAGGGCGAAGCTCGCCGAGTTGAGGAAGAAGAAGCTCGAGTACGAGGAGGAGGCTCAGAAATACTATGAGAAACGAGAGAGCCTCCACGCACGGATTAGGGAGATTAAGGAGAAGAACGCCTCCACACTTGAACGTGTCGCACAGCTGCGGAACGAGCTCGCGGAACTTAGGGCGAGGCTCGACGAGGTCACAGCTAAGATAAATGAGAAACGTAGCCAGAAAGAGGCCATTCTTTCTCAGCAGGTCGCCGAAAACGCGAAGGGATACACGGGTCAAGAGATTTTTAGGAAAATCCGAGACCTCGAGCAGAGGATAGAAACCGACATTCTTAGACCCGAGGAGGAAAAGAGAATCTATGATGAGCTTCGTCAGTTGAACAAGCTGTTGGCAGAGGTTCAGAAACGTGAGGGAGTTGCTGAGAAGCTACGAGAGCTGAACAACTCAGTAGCCCCGCTTTACGAAGAGGCCAGAAACCTGCGTGAACAGATTAAGAGGAAAAAGGAAGAGATTCAGGCGGCTCGTGAAACTATTCAATCGGTCAAGGACTTGATTATGCAGCTTAAGCCTGAGGCGGATGAGTATCACAACGCCTACCTCGAAGCCAGGAAAAAGGCTCAGATGTGTGAGGCTGAGGAGATACTTTTGACGTCGAGGCTTGTTGAGCTGCAGGAGTTTGTGAAGAAGAGACGGGAGTTCGAGCTGAGGGCTCGCGAATACATGATGAAGGAGAAGATAAAGTCGAAGGCGATGGAGAAGCTGTCGAAGGGTGAGAAGCTGAGCTTCGAGGAGATGAAGCTGCTTTTCGAGGACGACGCTGCCTGGATGTCAGCTACCGGGAAATCGAAGTCTTAGCTTTCACTCTTCCACGAACTGCTCTATTGTAGGTATCTCTAGGGGCAATCCTTTCCTCTTCCGGATTTCTTGTATGACTTTGTCCCTTAGAGAGGCTGGCACGGGTTTCCACTCACTGAATTCAGTCGCCCAGAAGGCTTTGCCCATGGTGGCGCTTCTCATGGCCTCGCTGAGGTCGAATGTCTCGGACGCAGGTATTTCTCCCACTACGACCGTCACATACTCGGCCTGCTTAACATCTAGGATTTTTCCACGTTTGCTGGTGATGGTGGATGTGACTGCCCCCATGAACTCCTGCGAAACCTTTGCCTCAATTTTGAGAACAGGCTCGAGCAGCACCGGTGAGGCTGAGAGAACGCTGGCGTATAGGCTTCTCCATGTCGCTGGAGCTATCTGTGCGTAGCCTCTGTGGACAGGGTCTTCGTGAAGCTCAACCTGCGTGAGAACAGCCTTCACTCCTCGCATGTTCTCCGCTGCGAGAGGCCCTTCCTGCATAACCCTCTGAAAACCTCCAAGTATCATCATCTTAGACTCCTGCAGATATTGTGCTCCCTTGGTCGCATCCACCAGAATGTTTCCACGGCCGTCTATTGTCCAGACGTTCCTAGCCTCGTCGGCATCCCACCCATGTTCTCGCAGAATCTTCGCCACCTGTTTCCTATCCATTTCGTCGAAGAGCTCTCCCTTACGTATCAGCTCGATTATCTCGGGCTCAAGGGGCTCGACACGTGTGTAGATGCGGTTGTGTCTATTCGGTGATTTGCCCTCGAACTCTCTACCCTTTGATTGAACAGATTCCCTGTACAGGATGATCGGCCTACCTGAGACAACTTCAAGCCCAGCCTTCTGTATCCATGTGAGAGCTATCTCGAGATGGAGAGTGCCCATTCCGCTGATTAGGTACTCGCCTGTCTCTGGGCGGACGACTGTTACGAGTGTTGGGTCCTCGATGGTGAGTTTGTTGAGAAACTCCACTAGCTTGGGCAAATCTCTACTGTACTTCGGCTCGACCGATATAGTGACCACGGGCTCGGATACGTATTTGAGGGATTCGAAGGGGACTGTCTCGACTGTTCCGATGGTGTCTCCTGCTCTGACGTCGGCGAGGCCGAGAACCGCGGGAATGTTTCCCGAAGGTATACTGCCCACCATTTCCCTAGCCGGCCCCATGTAAACACCTACTTGCTGAACGCGGCCCGATATGTTGCGCCCCACTATGATGACGCTGTCACCCTCCGATATGGTGCCGCTGAACAATCGGCCTGTGGCCACGACACCTGCCTGAGGGTCTACACGCACGTCCGTGACAGCCATTACTGTTGGACCGTTTTCATCACACTCCAGCATAGCTCGTCCAACCTCACTCTCCAGGTCTCCTTTCCAGATTTTCGAGATACGGTATTTCTGAGCCACATGCGGTGGTGGATGCTTAGAGATAACCATTTCGAGAAGAGCCTCGTGAAGCGGGGTCTTCTGCCTAAGCCACTCCACATCATCTCTGCTGAAAGCATCTATGACGTCGCTGAACTTGATGCCTTTTTGCTGAGCCTGCTTGACGGTGAACCCCCATCTATCCTTCGAGCTCCCAATCGCCACCGTGTTATCCGCGAAGCTTATCTTCCATTTCTCACGCTGCTCAGGCTCCCCATACATGTCTATGAGAGTGTTAACTTCACGCACTATGCGTGCAAGTGTTTCCTGTATCTTCTCAGGCGGAAGCTTGAGTTCTTTTACAAGTCTATCGATTTTGTTGATGTATAGGACTGGTCTAACTCTTTCGCCCAGGGCTTGTCTGATAACTGTCTCGGTCTGAGTCATCACACCCTCCACAGCGTCGACTACAACTATCGCGCCGTCTATGGCTCTCAAAGCTCTTGTAACTCTTCCGGAGAAGTCTACGTGGCCGGGTGTGTCTATCAGGTTGATGATATAGGGTTTTCCATCCATCTCATAGTAGAGGGAGACGTTCGCCGCCTTGATTGTCATCTGTCTCTGCTGCTCCTCCTCAAGATAATCCAATGCAAGGGCCCTGCCAGCGAGCGACGGCGAGAGCAGCCCAGCCGCAGCAAGCAATGAATCGGACGTGGTGGTTTTGCCGTGGTCAACATGCGCTATGATACCGATGTTTCTTATGCTCTCCTTGTTCCTCAGAATGTCTACGACTTCAGATATTCGCTTAACTCTAGGCATGACCTATCCGCTGGAAAATAAAAATTCCGTGTTTTAAAGATATGTGGAAAAAATCTATTTCTTCTTTTTCTTCCCGCCTTCCAGCTCTCTTTTCAAACCCTCTACGATCTCTTTTACCTTGGATTTTGTGGTGGACTCCATCAACCTGCTGCCAACGCTCGCCACCAGGCCGCCCACCGCCACGTCGGCGTCCCATGCAACCTCGGTGCCTCCGTCGGCGGCTTTTAGGTTCAGGTTGAGAGTGAGGTCGGCTGTGCTCTGCATGCCTGAGCCGTGTCCTGAGATTTTCACAAACTCCGGCTCACGCACCTCTTCAAACCTAAACGCCATGTTGAGGTTTCCTTTTATCATACCCAGCCCGATTTTGAAGACGACCTTGAAGTTTTTTTCATCAACCTTCTCATAGCTCTGAAGATCTGGAATAAGTTTGACGAAGCTGTCGGGGTCGGTGACAAATTTAAAAACTTTCTCTCTAGGTGCTGAGACCACGAATTTGTCGCTGAGCTTCATCCTCCTATACCTCTATCACAGGTTTTCCTGAAGACCTTATCTCTTCAGCCGCTGCGAGAATTGATTTCACGATGTTTACGTAGCCGGTGCATCTGCAGAGGTTGCCCGATATACCGTGACGAACCTCCTCCTCAGTCGGGTTGGGGTTAATCATCAGAAAGCCGGCGGCCGCCATAATCATTCCAGGAGTACAGTATCCACACTGTAGACCATGGTTTTCCCAGAAAGCTTTCTGAAGCGGGTGAAGCTGGTCTCCCTTGGCTAGCCCTTCGATGGTGATTATTCTTTTGCCGTTGGCTTGGACCGCGAAGTGTGTGCATGATTTGATGGCTTTCCATTTTCCATCCACTTCCATAAGCACTGTGCAGGCTCCGCAGTTCGTTGTATCGCATCCGATGTGAGTGCCCGTAAGCCCCGCATACTCTCTGATGAAATGTACGAGCAGAAGCCTCGGCTCGACTTCGTATGAGTATTTTGTTCCGTTTATATCTATCACGACCTGTTTCTTAGAGGGTTCCAAACTTTTCACTTTTTTAGCGGCCATACACTTTCACCTACACCGCTACACCTGCTCTCTCAAGGGCCCTATTTAAGCTGCGTCTCGTGAACACCTTCGCCATCTCACGCTTATACTCAGCCGAGCCTCTGAGGTCGGAGGACGGGTCAGCCATCGCGGCCGCAGCCTTCGCCGCCTGCTCAATCAAGTCCTTGCTCGGCTTCTGGCCCACCAGAAGCTCCTCGGCATCTGTTGCCCGGAACGGGAACGGGTTAACAGCGGTTAATGCGATGGCAGCCTTCTGTATCACGTTTTCTCTGTTAAGTGTGAGAAGTGAGGCAACGCCTACTATGGCGTAATCGCCTGCCTTTCTCTCGAACTTGAGATAGGCTTGCCCAACTTTCTCTCCTCTAGGCACAGGGAGTATAGCTTCTACAAGCATCTCCGTCGGCTTGAGAGCAGTCTCAAACGGCCCCTTGAAAAACTTTGTAGCCTTAATGACCCGCTTAGCTGTCCCCTGGGCAACAAGCTCAGCATCTAAGGCGAGAGCCGAAGCGGGCCAATCCGCGGCTGGGTCTGCGTGTGCAAGTGCTCCGAGGAAGGTTCCGAGGTTGCGAACCTGCATGTCTGCAATGTGTGGCGCCGCATCAGCCATCATGGGAAACTTCTCCTTGATGATAGGTGAATGCTCTATGTCGGCGTGTCTGACTAAGGCCCCTATGCGTACAGCCTTTCCACCGTCCTTGATGTATGCGAGTCCCTTGATGTTGTTGATGTCGATTATCACCTGAGGTGAAAGAACCCTGAGCTTCATCATGGGGATGAGACTCATTCCACCACTGAGAATCTTAGCGTTGTCTCTATACTTTCGAAGTAGGGAAACAGCCTCAGAGACGGTAGTCGGCGCAAAATACTCAAACTTTCGAGGAATCATCGGGTATGCGTATTGTCGGCTGACTTAAAAATTTTTACAAACTTAATTGAACTAGCCATAATTTAATTAAATGCCGTAAAGAAAAAGTCGGTGGTGTTGCTGGAAAACCTAACCCCTGAAATTCTTGTCAAGGAGATGGAGAAGGAGCTCTATGTTGCTGATGAGCCTCTGGCACTCGCGGTCTACCTTGCTCTTAAGCTCGAGAAGCCTCTATTGATAGAAGGGGAGCCTGGCTGCGGAAAAACAGAGGTTGCCAAGGTTCTGGCCCGTCTACTGAACACCGAGTTGATTAGGCTACAGTGCTACGAGGGAATCACTGCTTCACAGGCCCTGTATGAATGGGATTATCCGCGTCAACTCATTAACATAAGGCTGCTAGAGGACAAGAAATCGGTAGATGAAATAACGGAGGAGATTTTCAGCGAGAAGTTTCTGCTGAAAAGGCCTCTGCTCGCGGCTCTTCTATATGAGGGCCCCAATCCACCTGTGCTGTTGATTGATGAGATAGATAGAAGCGACGAGGAGTTCGAGGGCTTTCTCCTAGAATTTCTTGCAGAGTTTCAGGTAACCATACCTGAGCTCGGCACCATAAGAGCCAAGAAAAAACCTGTCGTCATAATAACATCAAACAGGACACGTGAAGTTGGGGACGGGCTTCGCCGCCGCTGCCTCTATCTATACGTGACGTATCCGTCGCCTGAAAAGGAAATGAAAATTCTTTCCCTGAAGGTTCCGCAGCTCTCGCCCAAACTGGCCGCCGAAGTGGTTAACTTTGTACAGAGGCTTCGCCAAGTTGGTGAGCTTGCGAAAAAACCCGGGATATCAGAGACGCTTGACTGGGCGAACGCTTTAACTGTCCTTGGGGCGACGGAGATAAACCCCTCAATACTTTCCTCGACACTCACCTGCTTGATAAAGAACGAGGATGACCTTCGCATAGTGCGCGACCTCGGGCTTGTCTAAACCATGTTGGAGCAGCCTTACCTGTTTCTGGTCACGGAAGTTGCTCGTCGGCTGAGGCTTGAGGGAGTAAAATGCGGCACAGCTGAAACAATCGACGCCTACAGAGCTGGCGAGTTTGTGCAAATGCGGACAGTCCAGGACCTGAAGAATGTTCTGCGGCTGTGCATGGTAAAACGGCTTGAGGATTATGAAATTTTTGACAAAATATTCGATGAACTAGAGAAACAGAAAAGGCCTCAGGAGCAGCCGAAGAACGAGACTCAAGGAGATAAGGCGCAGGCGGTCAAGACCGTTGAACGTGGCGAGTCTTCGGCGGACAAACGTAAGGAGATGACGGTTTACTACAGCCCTGTGGAGGTTTTCATGAAGAGGGAGCTACCCACACCGACGCTCGCGTTCATGAGGGAAAGCAAGCGGGTCATGAAGAGGCTGCGGAGAAGACTGGCTCTTTTACCTGGCCGCAGATACACAAGAAGCGCGAAAGGATATGTTGACTTCAGGGAAACCATACGCACAAGCCTGAGAACACATGGAGAAATTCTCCGCCTCCTTCATATGAAAAGAAAGGTGACGAGGTGCAAGCTTGTCGCCATTTTCGACGTCAGCGGCTCTATGGACACCTACACAGAGTTTCTGATGCAGTCTATGTATGCGTTGGCTAGGCAGAGCGTGGCTGTGGAGGTTTTTGTTTTCAGCACTCGTCTCCTTAAGGTAAGCTCTCTCCTGAAATACTTCGGGCCTAAAAAGGCTGCCGAGCTAATCTCGAGAGAGGTCAACATCTGGGGAAGCGGCACGAGAATCGGCAATTGCCTAGCAACTTTCATTGACAAGTATCGAGGCATAGTCGGCAAGGGGACGGTTGTCATGATTGTGAGCGATGGATGGGACACAGGCGACCCAGAGGTTCTTGACCGAGCGATGAGGAGCATGAAAGAGCTTGTGGGCAGGGTTATCTGGATTAATCCTCACGCAGACAAACCAGGCTTCAAACCACGAACAATAGGCATGGAAACAGCAATGCCATATATCGACGTGCTCGCTGGAATGAATGCTCTAAAGAGTCTGAAAGGCTTCAAGACATATTTTGGAGCAGGTGTCCAGCCTATGGGTAGGAGACCTGTCAGCAGACGGGCCCGACCCGCTCTCCCGTAGCCTCCGAGATTATATCCTTCAGCTCTGCCTCAACAGACTTAACCTCGGCCAATCTCTTGCCTGTGCCACCCTTCTCACTGCTAATTATCTCAGCGAATATGCTTAGAGCTATTTCCTCCGGCTTCTCAGCTCCTATGTCTATGCCGGCGGGGGAGGAGATGCGGCGGATGCTTTCCTCGGGGACACCTAGACGGGCTAGAGTCTCAAACACTATTCCGGCTCTCTTCTTGCTGGCGACTAACCCAATATATCGTGCGCCACCTTCCAACGCTATTTTGAGGTACTTGTGGTCAAGCTTATGCATCGTTGAAACTACGACGGCGGTGTTGCCGTCAACCGTCACACCCTTAAGGTCAGGGTCGACAACGTATTGGTCAACCGTGGAAGGGTCTTTAAACATGCCCTCGGGGTCAGCTACCACAACCTTGTAGTCAAGCATCTTGCCTATTTTTGCGAGGCTTTCAACTATCCCCCCGTGTCCCACCAACAGCAGCTGTTTTTTTGGAAGAACTGGCTCGAGGTATACCTCCATGGAGCCTCCGCATGGGACACCGGTTCCTCTGAGTTCGTCCTCCATCTCGAGGAAAATGGTTCTGCTTCTACCCTCCTTGATGGTTTTCAGAGCTTCATGCAGGACTGTTGTTTCGACACATCCCCCGCCAACCCATCCAAACAATCCCTTCCCGTCCTCGAGTATAATGGCTTTGGAACCCACCTTGCCCGAGGTATGTCCTATGGTTTTGACAACCGTTGCTATACAGAATTTCTTGTTCTCGGCGATGAGCTCTGCGACCTTTGAGTAGAAGGTTAAATTATCCAACCCTTGATAAAAAATTATTCACCTAAATATAAGTCAATCGCATGAAGCATAGGCGTTTGTACCGGAGAATTACCAAGTTTACGGATGTCTGGGATGCTCAGAGGCTGTTGGTGGAGCACCTGAATCCTATTAAGGATTATGAGGTTGTTCCGGTTTTTCAGGCTTTTGGACGAGTAGTTTACGAGCCAGTTGTGTCGCCTGCTGACCTGCCGCCTCATAACGCATCACACATGGATGGCTACGCCGTCAACTCATCCTTGCTCCAAAATGCCTCGCCCAGCAACCCCGTCAAGCTGAGAACAGTTGGCGTCTGCTATGCCGGTAAAAAGCCTGAGTTCAAGGTGGGCGCCGGTGAGACGGCCCGCATATTGACAGGCGCTTACTTGCCTGAGGGGTGTGACGCTGTCGTCCCTCAGGAAAGTGTCACATTGGAGGGAGAGTATGTGGTTTTCACATCGCCTGCCACACCTTATCAATATGTTGACATGAAGGGTTTCGACGTCTCCGCTGGGCAGACTTTGTTTGAGAGGGGGAGAGTTCTGAAGATGGCTGATGTGGCTTTGGCTGCTGCCCTCGGTTTTGAGAAGCTGAAGGTGGTGAGAAGACCTAGGGTTGGGATTGTAGCGGTCGGTGATGAGTTGACAGATGATTTTTCGGAGGCTAAGCGTGGTAAAGTTCTCAACACACATAGCCACGTGGTCGCACGGCTTGTGGAGACAGCGGGAGGCGAGCCACTGTTCCTCGGAATAGTTCCCGATAACCGAGCAGCCTTTTTGCAGCTACTTGAAAATCAAATACAGCGGCTGGACATTCTATTGTCGATAGCAGGCTCATCGGTCAGCGAAAAGGATGTCTCATCTATTCTCGCTTCAGAGAACAAGCTATATGTCCACGGGTTAACTCTTCAACCTGGGAGAGTCGGAGGCTTCACTTTCTACGGAGACAAGCCCTTCATTTTTCTACCGGGCTTGATTATGTCAACACTTAACGTTTTCATGTTTCTCGCCTACCCCGTGTTGAGGAAGATGCTGCATCAGGAGCCTCGTTATTACCATCACAGGGTAAAAGCCGTGCTGGCTGAGGACATAACTTTCAGAAAATACCATGACTTTGTCAAGGTTGTATGGGTGCGTGTTGTGGAAGATGATGAGGGGCTGAGATGCTACCCTGTTTTGGGAGAGTCAAGCGGCATGAGTATTCCATCACGTTCCGACGGGTTCATTATAGCGCCGCCGGGAACAAGCGCTCTCAAGGCGGGGGAGAAGCTTTGGGTCAACTATCCCCCAACTCTCTGAAGAGAGGGGTCGGCTCGGCTCTTCCTGCATCACATCTCAGTCTGGGGCAGCGGCCTCATCCCCCATGCATAGGTAAAACCCTCAGCTATTATGCTTTGAAGAGGTTTCAAAAACCTTAAAACAGGGCTGTTTTCCTTATTCGCCGCGTGAACAAAATGTTCGGAGAAAAAATCCTCTGGGCTGAAGAAGAGGAAGAGTTCGAGGAAGAGTGGGAAGAGGAAGATTTCGAGGAGGAAGAGTGGGAAGAAGAGGAAGAGGAGGAGTTTTAGTCACTCCCCTGTTTCTTCTCCACCTTTTTTATGTGTGTAGAGGACGATGCTGGTTACTGCGCTCTTGACTCCCTGAACAGCTAGTATCTTGTTTTTCAGGAATTCGCGGAATCCGCGGATGTCGTTTGTCTGGACAAGCAGTATGAGGTCAAACTCTCCAGTCACCTCGTAGACGTCGAGAACCTCCTCAAGCCTGCTGACCTGTTTAGCCACCTTCTCTATCATGTTGCTTTCCACAAAGATGTGGACGATAGCTTTTACACCGCCAACACTCAATCTATTCACCCACCCTCTTCAGCGAAATGACCCTTCCGGGATACTTGGATAAAAGGTTGTGTATATTGACCTCATGCCCCTTCTCCAGAGCAGATTTCTCTGGCCTTCTCTGGATATATGCGACGAGGTCGACTTTCTCGCTATCCAGCAGCTCTGAAACCTTTTCCTCAAACTCGCCCACCGCAACCACTCGGTCTACAACATACTTATCATGCTTCAGCCTCTTCTCCAACATCTCCAAGTCGTTGACAACATCTTCATCCACCTTCTCCAACTCGCCGCCAAACCATCTGCTAGGCTCGACGACGGTGACGAGAAAGAGGTCGAATCTTCTGTCGAATGAATGTTTTATTGAGCGGTAAGCGGTCTCCATGTTTTCGTAGGGGCGTATCAAGACGCCGACCTTTATCCTGTAGCTGAGCGGTTCAACAAGGACAGCTTCATCTCTGCTCAAAATCTTCATCCCAGCCCTTTTCCTGTAAAGAGCGTAGAACATCAATCCGCCGCCAACCCATAGCAGGGCCATCACTCTCCCAACAGCGTGAAACAGAGCCATCAAGCCGAGTATAACAGCCATCCCCAAAACCTCCATCAAAGCCAGCACGGGAACTTCACGTCCACGGAATTTAACACACAACGGCATGCACCAAGGACTATACACCGTTTTCTCAAGCCTCCTCAGCCTAAAGTATGCAAAACCCAGTATAAGGTAGCTGATTACCGCTGAGAATGCGTAGACGCTTGCGAGGAAAGTTACGTCGCCTAGGAAAGCCAGGCCGACACCTATTCCTCCGAAGATGAGAATGGTTCTTACAGGTGTTCTGAACTTGGGGTGGATGGCTTGAAGCCATGCGGGTAAGAGCCTGAACCTACCCATGCTAGCAGTCAACCGAGAGACGCCGACAACACCCGTGTTGGAGGATGAGTAGCAGAGGATGAAAGCGGCCAAGGCAACCAGCGGCATCAAAATCTCCGCCAAATAGGGGTATGTGCTGACAAGCGTGTAGACGGGGTTTTCATAAGCAGCAGCAATCACACGCCAGTCAGTCGACCCTACAGCCAGAACCGGAAAGGCTATAGCAGAGGCCGCGACAACGACAACCACCATCTTAGCGGCCTTGGGGAGGGATATGTGCGGTCTACGTGTTTCCTCCGCGGCCTGAGATATCGACTCTATGCCGACGAAAGAGGCCATGGCTAAGGTTATGGCGTAGAGGAAGTTGTTTGTCTCGACCGGTAGAAGCGGGAGATATGCGACGTCCCTTTGAAGCTGGGGGCTACCGAACTCGGTTATCTGTCTAAGAAAGAGCTGTGGGTCAAATTTGAGAAGAAACCCTGTCGATAGTATGAGTGCCTCGATGGAGAGTCCCACGAAGACGAGGGCTGAGACCATAAAAGCGGAATATTTGATGCCGACGATGTTGAGCAGAATGAGGAGGGATGCCAGAAGCCCAGCCAAAACACCTATCGAAGGTATAGAGACTCCCATTATGGTGACGTCAGGAAACATCAAAACCGGTAATAGCTGGCGGAGGTAGCCCGCGGCGGCCACGGCGAAAAGGGAGATGCAAATAATGTATGCAAGCAGCATCGCCCATCCAGCTACGAAGCTGACGACACTGTTGAAAGCCTTCAACCCATACACATGAACCCCGCCGGAATAGGGATAGGTGGGCCCCAGCTCAGCATACATCAGCCCCACAGTTGCATAAAGTACTGCGGCTATGAGGAAGGCTATCGGCGCCGCTCCGCCGGCGTAGAGAGTTATCACTCCAAGTGCTATGAATATGTTGGGTCCCACGTCTCCATACCCGAGGGCGAAGGAGCCGAACCAGCCAATCTCCCGCCTATAGCCTACCTGACGCGGCTTAGACAATCAAGTCGCCTACCGTTGAGCGTCGGAAAGCGTGAATATAAAGCAGAAAACCGTTTCAAAAAAAGACTTTAAAACCAGTTTATGAAGCAGTTTAAAACCTTTCAGAGAAGCTTTTGAGAGAAGGTCGTCGACGGCTGACAGAGATGAGGCGGTCAGCACGAGGATACCCTGTTTACGCAAGGCTTTGGACGAATGCTCCACTATTTGCTCAGCTAACTCGACTCCTCTCGGTCCTCCATATATGGCGGGGTCGTGGAGGCCCGGTTCGTCCGGTAGGTAGGGAGGGTTTGCCACCACCATGTCTAATGAGTGGGGGCGAAGCGGTAGAAGGGATGCGTTGAGTAGGTTTAGGCGGGGTTTTAGGTCTGTGAGGCTATCGGCTGCAATCTTTAGAGCTTCTGGGTTTATGTCAATCCCTATTATGTCGTCCGACTTCTCGGCAAGGGCCTTCAACACCTCACCTGTCCCACATCCCACCTCCGCCGCCACCTGGACATGGGATGCCTTGGCTACACAGTCTATGGTTAGGAAAGTGTCTTCACGTGGATGGTAGGGCTCGGTCATGGATAGGTCCGGGACATGGTTCTCGGAAACATGACGGCTGAGCGTATATTCTTCAGCCCGAGAAGCCACTGGACCAGCCTCTCCACACCCAGCCCAAACCCGCTATGTGGAACGCTACCATACTTTCTCAGGTCGAGATACCACTTGTAATCAGCCGGCTCCAGCCCCTCCTCCACAATCCTGGCCAAAAGCTGTTCATAATCATGTATTCTCTGTCCGCTTCCAACTATCTCGCCGTATCCCTCGGGAGCGAGAAGGTCCGCGGAGAGGGTGAGCTCGGGGTTGGCTGGGTCCGGCATGTGGTAAAAGGCTTTGGCTTTCCTCGGGAAATGGGTGAGAAAGAATGGTTTGTCAAACTCCATGGTTAGGATTTTCTCTTCGTCGGCTCCGAGGTCAGAGCCCCATTCCAGGTGGACACCCTTCGAAGCAAGGATGTCTAAGGCCTCGGAGTATTTTACACGATGATATGGTGGCTCAACGGATTCCGGCGACCTCTCACGCCCCAGCAGCCTCAACAACTCCCTTGAATTCTCCAAAGTCTCGGCGCTCGCCTCCCCCACCAGCCTCTCAACAACCCTCATCAAGTCATCCAACCCGGCAAAAGCCATCTCGCCCTCGACATGCCAAAACTCGGTCAAATGCCTCCGTGTCTTGCTCCTCTCCGCTCTAAAGCTGGGCTGAATGCTGTAAACCTTGCCCAGCGAATAGATTGCAGCCTCCTGGTAAAACTGAACACTCTGTGTTAGGTATACTTTTTTCCCGAAATAATTAACCTCGAATAGGGTGGCGCCTCCCTCGACGGCGGCTGTTATGAATGTTGGGCAGTGAACTTCGACGAACCCTTCTCTCTCAAACCAGTTTCGGATGCTTTTGAGAA
>Ga0105162_1000525_pt1 | contig 24866 bp, 15 predicted proteins | sample JNZ201metaG_FD_81532 | JGI IMG/M metagenome (GOLD analysis project Ga0105162, IMG submission 81532) | Hot spring microbial communities from Jinze hot spring, China to study Microbial Dark Matter (Phase II) - JNZ 20120812A | ecosystem: Environmental > Aquatic > Thermal springs > Hot (42-90C) >...
CATAAGCCTTTTGAACTTAGTGGTGGTCAGCAGCAGAGAGTTGCTATTGCTAGAGCTTTAGCTAATGATCCATCAATAATACTTGCTGATGAACCTACTGGAAACCTAGATCTAACAACTGGTAAGCAAATAATCAATCTATTAAAAGAAATATCTATGAATAGGGGGGTTACTGTTATTACGAATACTCATGATCTTAAGATGATTGATGTAAGTGATCGGGTTGTTTATCTAAGAGATGGTATTATTGAGAGGATTGAAGAGAGACAAGTTGTTGAAATAAGGGATTTGATTATTGATATAAAGACTTAACGAGAACTTCACTTAATAAAATGTTGGTATTTAGAATTTTCATAAAGAGAGTTTTAGGTTTGAAAAATACCATTGGTTTCGTATAACCTGTTACTATGATTGCTCTTGGATAATTAATTCCTAGCAATTCATGTTTGAAACTAGATATCATTATATTCATCTTCTCGTATGGGGACTTTATGATAGTTTCATTAATTCCGGAATTATTGTTGGATACTATATTAGCAATTCTGCTTGATCCCCGATAAATAAGAGAAATTCTCTTTTTAAAAAAGCCTTTTATTACGAATGTGATCGATTCTTCAGGTATATTCAGATCTATTGGAGTTATCGATACCGTTACGTAATATGATTCACCACTAGGTTTAACGAAGTTTTTACCAATAAAAAACAATTTTAGTGGTTTATTCCATTTAAATCTCCAAATACATGTATCCATACCGCAATAAATCTGTTCTACCAATGGACCCGTTAATTCATTAATTACTTTAGCTTCAAACTCCATGTTAAATCCTACGTTTAATTAGTAGAATTGCTGCAATAACAATTACTACAATGATTACTGCTACTGGTGTTAATGCTTGGATTCGTATTCCCTGCTCATACTTGGTTACTTCTATAAACCCAGTAATATTGTTGTTATCTGGAATTAGATCTACTAATGGTTCAATAAATACACTATACTCGTATTTACCGTAATCTTTGAGTTCTACGCTGTATTCAATTAATGCATATCTATTTCCACTAGTTACTATCGTATCCCCAACATATGATTCTCGCCCAATCTTTATAACATATCTTATTGGAACATCATATTCTGGAGGTTCAGATGCAGATATTCTAATTAAGAATATGAAAGTTCCCGGTTTATGGTATTTATCAAATACTATAACGTCTTCTAAAGTCATTATCACTAGAGTGACATTAAAGTCTACGGGATTGTAAGCTTTAAATATTTTGTTATATACTGTGAAATACGTCTCTCTATCATAAACTTTTGATGCTGGATTCGTTAGCATTACTGTTATGGAGACGTTATCTATATTCATTCCTGGTTTTACCGTTAAACTTGTTGTTACATATTCTCCTTCTCTTAGATTTACAGTTAGTATTGTTTGATTAAGCTTCTCAATACTGATTAGGATTTTAGTGCTTCTAAGAGTGTATGGATTAATGTTTTTAATAGTTATTTTAACTTCATTATCAATGCCTTTAACCAATACACCTCTACTAAACGCTACACTAACATCTACTTTGACGAGTTTATTGGCATAACCATGGAATACGCTTAACCAATTATTGATATAGCTCATGCTGAAGAACTCTCTCCACCAATAATCACTATCCATAGCATGTATCAATGCAATAACTGTTTCGTTAAAATCAGGCGTTGTTCTTAACAGAGCCTTATACTTAGAGTAATCGGTCGTTTCGTAGTAGTATTCAAGAGATTTGTATTTACCCATAGCTTCATCCATGAGTTCCCACGCTTTAATCTGATCACTAATTTCAGCAGTCCACTTACCCCAACCACCCAACCAACTTGTTGATGGTATACTGTTTAATACTCTTCTAGGAGGCGATACTCTTAATGCATCCTCAAAAGTCCCCGACTCCATTATACCGAGTAATGCTAATTTATCAATATATTGATATATCCTATCTAGAAACAGAGCACCGTTAGCTACTGATGGTGCAAATAACATCCAGTTCTCTCCATCAGCAGCTATAACATGTATAGGTCTTCTATCGTAGTTCTTAAATGAATGAATGTTGTATATATTGTAATAGAGGGTTCTCGCATCGCGATCGGCATTCCTGGGGTCGTGCCAATCAGTATTGGTGAATCCAATATCACGGTCACTTACAACCTGGTCTCTGAAGAAAACTATGAGTTCTCTATCTAGAGGACCCTTGATTACGTAGGGTTCCCATATGGTATCCTTATCGCCAGATGCACCGGGGAAATGGTGAGTACCGTCTAGAACTGTAATACTGAGTCCGAGGTCTAGATAAATAGGTATTAATTTATCGCTCCACGCCATTTCAGGAGTCCATATAGCATTAGTCTTTACAAGTAACTTTTCCGTCCACTCCATACCCAACTCTATATCATACTTTATTAGGTTTGAGACATCATATCTATCAATATAGTATCCAAGAATAGTGTGTGCAAAGCACGATGTCATTAAATATACTCTTCCTTGATCAGCCAGTTCTTTAAGACCATTGAAGAAATCCATTATAACTTTTGCGAGAGGCGAGTCTGGAGATACGTCTATGCGCTCTCCTTCCGGCGTCCTTAGAGTAAATCCTAGTTTTGATGCAACATATAATTGATATATTAAACTTGGACTATAATGGTGGTTTACTTTAACTCTCTCGTATTTTTTAAGCAAATAATAGTGTAGATAATATGTTCCCATATCGTTCCATTCAATACCATCATAATCGTCTGATAACTTGTAGTAAATGCCTAGACCATCACTATAGAAGTGACGAATATGCCAATGTGCGAAGAAATCCAAACCATAGTAGTAGTTTGGTGCTTGATGATTATGCCAAACGAAGAGAATCATTGGCATAATGCCTGAGGGGGGTCCTCCTCTAATCCAGAATTCAACAGTATCTGTAGCTATTATTCTGTTGTCAAACCATATCTCCATGTTTAAGAAGTATGTACCGTCTACTAGGTCGCTCGGTAATCTAACTGGTGATGAGTTAATTTTTAGGAATCTCGTTTTACTGATTGGTGGGATCTCTATAGTTATATCGGGTATCGATAAATCTTGAATATTCGTTGTGAACCTAATAGTTGCTGTAAAGCTGAAATTAACTTGTGGATATATGAAAACTTCAGCAATTAATTCTGAACCTGGAGTATATATTGGTGAATCTGTTGATACAAATGCATATACTCGGGGTTCTTGAGCTTCTAATTGTGGTATTTGCGATATGATCAATGCTATTAAAACAAGAATTATTGATGTAGTTGTTTTAAACCTATAGTGCATCAATATTCACCACATTCGTGCTTTTCGAGACCGTAATATAAATTAAGTTTATGATTAAGTGTGGTTTTAAATAATGCGTTGCAATTCTTTTAAAACTAATAAGCATATAGCCAAATACTCTTCCTTATCAAAGCAATGCTTAGAGATAGAGCAACTAGGAGACCTTCGCCTAATCCTAAACCAGCCGATATTACTGCAACATATTCTCTAAACCACTCCGAACCTTTCTTCTTCTCGAGAATTCTAGCTATAATACCACCTATAAACATCGTTACCGTATATGCTACCGGTTGGCTTAAACCAATAGTGAAACCAACTAATTCAAACGGTATATGTAGAACCTTAGTGAAAATTACAATTATTGAACCAATAGCTAATGGGAGCAATACTCTTGAAGGCCAATTACCGAGGTTCTCCATCAACGCTCTACTTCTCTCGTCAAGTTCCTCCATTTTGATCCTACCGCTAGACCAAGCCGGCCACAGTAATGCCCACATTGCCGACACTCTCCAGAAAATAGCTGTTGCCGGGTAGTAAGCACTTGGTATTGGAGCTATTCTCCAGAAAATATCTGCATAGATAATACTCATGATGTATGTTAGTGGGAAGGCTATGAGATACGCTTTAATATAATCGCTCTTCCTAGTACCGGTCCAGTCGCATGCAGCGTAAACAGCTGTCCAACCACTAGCACCGCCATACACGTATAGTGGTGTGAACCAAGCAGCTACTCCTCTATAACCACTACCTAGTAATGAAGCTTCCCTAACATAAGGTATGTTTATACCTAATGATGATTCACCTATAGCTCTAGTATTTGCAAACTGGAATAATGCGGAGAAACCAGTGATAAGTATTGCGAAAAGTATGAGGAACTTTATCGACGCCACTTCCGGTTCAACAATATATACGATGATATATGCAAATATCGATAATGAAATGGAGAACGCGATATAGAGGATTAGAGATAGCTTAGTTAATGGTAAACCCATGAAACGCTCCTCATTATTAATTGCTCCAGTAGTTTTAGGGGGTTTAAACAATCTGACAATACTTCTCCAGTTAATTATCATTGGAGCTACTCCAGAAGCTATACTTAAACCTATCAATGGACCTACGAAGAGCTGTATTAAACTAAGCTGGTATATATCGCCTAAATCATAACCCGGTCTCCACAACGTGAATATTCTTAATCTAGTAGCAATTGGTAGAAATATGATATATGCTAATCCTCCGATGAATATCGATACATTTACTCTCCATGGCATAATTAATCCAACAGCTATTAGAAGTAGGTCGAATGATATGCCGAGAGAAGCTCCCTTTAACCCAATCCTTTCCAGTGCGGGAGTAAAGTCAGCCCAAGGTATTGGTATCAACTCCTTATCTAATGCGAATCTGAGACCATACAATGGTATTGAGTAGAGGAAGGAAAATATAGCTACAATAGACATTAACTTAGCTTTATCTCTCCAAACGTGTTTCTCAGCTAATACAATACTCGATTCAGCCCATACTCTAGCTCCAGGGAAAGGTAGTTTCTCCTCGACAACATATAGTCTGTACAGGACATAAGCTAAGCTTAAATCCATACCCTTAGTTAGTAATGCTGAAGCTATAGAAACCAGTAGCGGGGGGATGAATACGGATTGAAAAATAGTTCTAGGTATGTAGGGATCTGATGGAGCATACCAAAACGGGATTCTACCTATTAATCCATATGATTTAGCGTATTCGCTAATGGCTATAAACCAAGCATTTATTAATCCTACTGCGAATAAACTTTCAGAAACTGTTGTGCCCACATTACTGAAAAGTATGAATGCTTCTTGTCTAGATAGTTTTGAACCCATGAAAACAGCTATTGTTACGAAGAACAATAATGTCGTATATTCTGCTGCATTAATGATCATCCATGGACTTAAACCAGTAACTAGATTCAACCATATAGCAGCTGGTTGGAAAACTAGAATTCCATATATTATAGCTAGAACCACTCTCCAAGTCAACGCGCTACTCTCGCTACTCACGTTAAGCACCGATTTACCAATAATTTATTGTATAGCTCTATGTTTAACCAATAATTCGAGGCGCTACAAATGAAAACCACATTGTTACGAAACTAGTAATTATTAGTCCAGCAACTAATGGAACCACGTATTTTTCATATCCTTCAACGCCCAATATCTTAATAACTATTGTTTTGACAACAATAGCTATTATGTTCGGTATAAACATTAATACTCCAGTTATAGGCATATCTCCAATTAGTATACCGAGTGGATTGAGAGGTATACCGGGTATTACTATTCTTAAGAATATGAGCACAATCCCGAGGACTACTCCAATTATGAATTGTGGTAGCCACATCATATGGTCGTTACTCATATGGTCTATTTTATTGTAGTGAACCATGTATCTAACCCAATTAGGCATTAAACTCCTGTCTGGCGCGCCAACCCATGTTCCACCAGGAGTTTCGGATAAACCATATCTATACATACCCCAAAGTGTTGATAATGAACCCAGTATTAAACCCGCTAGAATAGCGTATACGATTAATGGAATAAATATCTTCATTCTTATACCGCTTAATCTAGCTAGTTTTAAGCCTTCGAGAACGGATGGACCAGGAGCTGTAGCTAGAGTTCTATCTGTTACTAACGGGTAGAAGGATGATGCAGCTGCAAACGCTTCTTTTGAATTATAATTTCCGGTTAATCTATATGGTAACCACGGTAATACTAGGAATTCGTGCCACCATGGACCATACGTATATAGAGCGGTTATCCATGTTGATTCAGCTCTAATCCTCATCCACGTAGTGTATAATAGTATCGTTAACACTACTACGAGTAGACTAATATGTGCTTCTACACCACTAATAGCTAGTAGTGATGTTGGAACTATAATTCCAATAGCGAGAAGCGCGATAGCTATATAGCCGCTCTTAATAGTTACTATTTCTCTATAGCGTTTTAGAGTTAATGCTAGCCAAGCTAATGCAAAACCTATTGCTAAACCTCTCGTTATCATGTGTGGCATTAAACCATACCAATGTCCAATCCAGTAGTAATTGCTATGAGCTGATTGCGTAGGGTTGAGGGGGATTATACCCAATTGTAGCTCGATTGGGGGCAGTATTACATACATTATGAGGAACCATGCTACAGCAGTTATTAGGATATCGAGAGGCATTAATAGTGCTAATCCAAGGAATAATGGTGATAGGGTGATCATTAATGCAACGTTGTTTCCAACTGTTTGCGATAGATCGTAACCTCCATATTGGGATACGAGGAGTTGACCATAGAGTTGTGGAACATCTGCTGGACTCATTCTTCTAAGCGAAACCAATAGATTAGGTAGTTGTATTAGGAAACCGATGAGTGCTCCTATCCCCAGCATTATTTTAGATATTTTTCTATATTCCCAAGCCCCTCTAAATCCAGTTGTTCTCATTACTTCGACAGCAGCTTGTGCGAAGGGGAATGGAAGCATTTCCTCCTCTATCCATTGTTTTCTAAGTAATATCGCTATACCGATCTGGGCTAATGCTAATGAGAAGAAAATGGAAATCCAGAAGATTAAACTAGGGCTCCAAGTCCGTAGAACTAGACTAAACCAATTGTTTTCTTTAAGCAGGATCTCTCTGCTTTCAGAGCTATAGATAGGTGCTAATACATCTACACTGCCGGAGCTCAAAGTTATATTTCCCTTCGGAACCCATAGGTCAGGGATTAATCTACCATAATTACTGATAGATGGGTCACCATAAACCATGTAAGTATATTGGCCGATGAGGAAGCTAAACGGATATGCAAAACCAGCTCCACAAGCAATTACTGTATATATTAGAATAGCGTCTGCTAGTGTAAGAGCTATTCCTTTCTTAAGTAGTATTGTAGTAACAATTCTAACAACTATATTTAGTAAACCTATAATAGAGATTAATATTAGAGCAGGCCATATCCAGACCCATTCGGAGAACGTTGATAGCCATACGAGACCATACATTAATGATATGAGCAGTGGTGCGAGAATTCCAGAAACTATTGCTATTATTAATCCAGCTATAGTTATGTTTGTTTGAGAAACCCCCCATACGTGTTTCTCAGACATCAATTTCAATTACCTTCGTGAGGATTTTTGAATATAAGTAAATGATAAATTATGGCTGAATTTAAAAATATATTGACAATTGTAATTGGATCGATTAATAAAAGCTAAGCTAGGATTGATTTCTGAATATAAATATCTTTATCTTCCTGAGACAGCGTTCTCCACAATAGTAATTGCTTTCTCAAATCATCAATGAAGTACTTATTTGATTTAAACCATATTGTTGGATTACCACTAATTCTCTTAATATATATAGAGAGATCCCATTCCTCCGGCTTAATCATGATAGCTTTAATTTCGAATAACTGTTTAATACCTGCTTGCCACGGTTTAAGCCTAACCTCGCCTCTCAAAATATAGTTTACTCCATTACTCTCTACTCTCTTATCAATATCGATTTTTTCAATAACGAAATTACCTACATCTATACTTGTAAAACTACTTAATCTCTCGAATATGTAGGTGAAAGCGCCGGATAAATCTCTGAAACTTGTGAATTTGAACGGTAATGGTATTATCCATTCGTCGCCAACGGGTTTAGTTGGGTATTCCCATTTCCTCTTCAAACTAGGCAAAGCCATTCTACCAGCTTTATAAATTGGGTATAGAGTTGCTAGCACTACTGCTACCATTGTGAAACCAAGTGAAAGAACTACGTAACCACTACTATAGTTTGGTTTAAATGCTTCTGGATACATGTTTGCTAATATGTTTGTAGCTGCTAAACTTGTAGCATATCCTACTACTACCGAGATCAACCCATAAGCTATTGTTTCAGCTAAGAACATTAAACCGATCTGTAGTGGCGATAAACCTATTGATGCATATATGTATATCTCTCTTCTACGCTCATATAGAGAACCTAGTAGAACGCTTGATACGCTTATTGATGCTATTATTAATGGAGGTACTATGTAGTAGAAACCCGAACCTCTAATTGCAATTAGTTTCGAGTACTTGTAGACACCTTTATTAATTGAGTATAAGTAGAAATCAACAGTTGGGAATACCTTGATTAACTCCGATGCTTTCGCTTCAGCAATTGATCCCTCCATGTAGATCGCGATTTGAGCTAGGAAAAGAGAAACACCTTTACTCAACCATGGGTTCTCATAAATAATACATGTTGGGATTATGATAACTCTATACGCTCTACTTCTCGGGAAACCTTTAACCGGAGTTAATGGTGCATCACGTTCTAATTCTCTAATATTCATAAAAACTTCGTCATCATAGATACCAATTATTCTGAATGGAACACCCATAACGAGAACGGTATCATTAACGCTTATTGTAACATTATATTTGATTCTAAGGTCGTCGACACTTGTTTTCGGTATTAGTACTTCTCTACACGAACACTCGGTGAAGAATGTGCCCGCTATAATTATTCCCGTTAAGTTTAGTTTAGTGAACTCAGATGGATCTATAGCGATTATTCCTTCAAAATCCATTCTCTTACTAGGGTCCTTCTCTAGCATTACATAAACAGTACCTGTATACCAGAATCTCCCATAGGAATCCCTACTCACAACACTTCTCGTTAATTCAAGGAATAATGAGCCTAGAGGGAAGTTCCTATCTATACCCTCGAGTTGTATTAGATATCCTTCTGGTCTCGTAGGTGTCGATTTGACAGCTATGGGTTTTGGTTCAACGTAGCTCGTTAAACTCGTGAATAGAACTAAACCAATAACTATCACTATTAAAGTGGTTAACGTAAGCGCTGTTCTAAGCTTTCTCCTCCTCATATGTTCAACTCCATAACTTAGAGCAACATAACTAGTTGCGAATTTGCTTACTTCAACTTTATGAATACCTTTGACAGCTCTCCTAATCGCAGCTAGTGCTTCATTGAAATCGCTTATCAGTACTAGAAGTATCGGTATTGTTAATATGAATGCTACGAAACCTATTACAGCCATGATTGCATTAGTTGTTAACTTAAATGCTGGGTGGAGGAGACCGAATATCGAGCCCAGCGCGATTAATACTAATAGTGTTTTAATGAAAACCGATACTGGTTTTTGACCGTGTTTACGGAATAGTAGTCCAAATATGAAACCCGATAATACTAGTAGTACTGAGTATAAAATCCCTGTATTCGTAATGTCTAGATAAGTTGATTTAACCGATGCGTATAATTGATTCGCTGTTGATAAACCTGCATACAGGTTTGTTAAGTAATCAGTGTATCTACGGTTTTCTAAATTAGATAAGGCGTTGTTATATAACGATTTACTTATATTTAAATAATTCTCAACAACTGGATTCGCAATACCGTAGTTCTTCAGAAGAAGATATCTCTCTTCACAAATTCTAATAGTGTCTTCAAGACCTTTAAGAGTGCTCAATTTACTGCCTGGTTTAACGTTTGTATAAACGTACATAACAGGATTTGGTCCAATTATGATATCGTAATCCATGTATTTATCAACATAGATAACCGTATACCCGGTTTCATCAACATAGATCCTATAGAATTGTGGTGGCGCTTGTGTTTCGGATTCAATAATACCAACACCGATTCCTGCACCTTCAAATGGAGTTTGAAGATCGCTTGGATTTACTAACATGTTTATAGTAATCGAACCATTATATGGATACACGTATACTTCCCAAGGAGCTTCTCTACTGCCAATTTCAGCTTCGCCAATTCCAATATTGGATCCTGTAGAGATCCTGCCCCCGATGCTTAACGCGAATACTTTACCTTCACTATCCAACAAGAGAGCTGTTATCTCTAAACTTGTTGCTACATAATGATGTAAACCTGTTAATTCGAAGAACCCATCACTGTCTGTAAAAACAGCTAGTCTGACGTTCCACGTATTAGAAGATCTCGTTCTAGAACCGGCTCTAACGATCACTAATGCGTTTCTAAATCCATACTTACTGATCTCTTCTTTAGTATCTCGAAACGGATCCCATATATAAACCCTACCGGTTAATTTAGTGAACATTTCATTCCTAGCTGTTCTCGGAGTTCTCGTAGGAGCTCTTGGAGACAACCCTGTCGATATTGCTGAACTAAGTGATTTTTGGTCTTTACTGAATATCGCGCTCAGGACTCTATCGATAAGCTTAAGTTGGATCCTTACATTATCGTTGTCTTCCAACAACCTCTCTATGAAATCTACTGGCGTTGATCTAAATCTATTCTCGGAAAAAGCCGTTTTTAAAGTAAATGCTGGTAAACCCGAGCTCCAAAACGGTTCCGTATCAAGCCAATAGGGTCCTGGAACTAATTGCCACCACGTTGCCGAGGATGTCGAGTACTCTACTATTCTTCTAAAAATAGGGTCGCCAATAATTCTATACTCCTGTTCACTAAAAACTGTGTTTATGAATCCTGAGTAGTAATTTAATGGTCCAGCCGTTATGCCGATATCTTGAGCCGAATAGAAGTAACCTATGCTTACAGGAGTAACGTATTTCGAACCGTATGTGATGTCTAAACCAATTATTAGGGTTCTCTGGGGGTCAATAGCTAACTCTTCAACAATGGGTTTACGTTGATGAATATATTCTTCTACGAAAAGCCTATGTCCAACTAATCCCTGGTAAAAGCCTGAGAAAAACACTACAATAGTATCATATGGTGGCGTATTGTTAACCATGTATTCAACAAGGTGAGTTAAATATAGAGGAGCTATAGTATCGGATGCACCAGGCGCTAAGCCGACAACCGGAGACCACGAATCATAATGTGTTACTAATAGAATTGTGTAATCATTACTAACTCCTTTAACGTAAACTACAATATTATATGCTTCTCTAACATCCCATTTAGAGCTCAATCGAACCCTAATATCCGATCCATTGACCGTATTCAATAATTCATCATAACTCATAGAAACATAACCAAGAGGTAAATTCACAGGCGCATCAAAGTACTTATCGTAAACTCTACTTCTAACTATAGATTCGCTACGATAGAAAATTACTGCTTTAACACCAATAGATGGATCTAAAAGATTGATCCAATCCCAATTAACACCCATATCAATGAAAACAATAGAGTTTTCTAGAATCTTATGATTCATATCATCTAGAGACTTTAGTACAATTGCCTTACCTTCAATAAAGGTATTAACAGGAACGCCTCCACTAGGATACATCGGATACGCTTTAATGGATCCACCACTATACTCTATGAAACTACCGTTATCGACTGGTATTGGAATCGTGTAGTTCTGAAGAATAACTTTAACACCAGGTAGTCCCCTAAGCTTATTATAAATATACCATGTGAAATAATTGAAACCGGAGCTTCCAGTTGTTTTATCGGTTAAATTAGACAGGTTATATAGATCATTAAGTATACTATCCCAATAAAAGTCTGTAATATTAATCGAATACGCCGTTGAAGAACTATATTGAAACATGTGTGCAGTTTTCTGATATACTATTGAGTGCGGCACTATGGAATATAAGAGACTTATAATTAAAGCTGTTGGTATAATTACTAATAGTAAATGTTTTGAAAAAATTGATTTCAAAGAAATACTCCTCAAGAACTAAGTTTTTCTTCTGGTTTTCTTAATGATTACAGCAATAATCATTACTATTACTAGAGCTATTGTGAATGCAACCCAATAATACATCATGCTTGCTGTAAAACCTGCTTGTCCATAGATAACTTCGATATCGAATCGCGTTGCTTTGCTTGAATCAATCACGATCCAAGCTTGACCATTATGAATAGTGAATTCTTTCTCAATATCATTAATCAAAACTTTATTTATAACATAACCCCCGGCTTCGGCTGGTATAACAATGACGTATTTGTCTCCAGGTACTAATCCTGCAAATGTTATTACTCTACTATCCGTTTTTGATATCTTTCGATCAATTACTTCGCCGAATAACGTTTTCAAATATATATCGAGATTTCCTGCTTGTTGAGGTAGGTCTACTCTATTGATTGTTAATAGTTTTATATCAATTTTGAGTAATGGTTTTACATCAAATACTAATACTATACTCCAATTATGTTCTAAATACACAGACACTGTTTTTCCTTCAATAAAGGTGCCATTCGGCAGTCTTACTCCAATGAAGCTATATATGTATTGCTCGTCTTTAGTGAACCCCCTGGGTGGTTCAATACTTATTAAATAATAAGAAGCATTACTCCATATGCGTAGATCTAGAATAGAAGAGTTTATCTCGTAAAACACTTGATTAATTTTACCGAGGTCTTGGATAACTATGGTTGCTAACGGCAAACTAGTTACATTACCGAGTTCTAGAGTAGCTCTAACACTATATGGAAGCTCTAGTTTAACTTCTTTACCTGGTGGTTTAGTTGAGAATCTAGCGTCATAGAATATTGATTGATATTGATCTTCAGGTATACCTAATTCGTCGACAACATATATCTTGTGTAGGGGACCAGCGTAGAACATTAATCTATAATCAACGCGCTCTCCAGGATTCAAAGTTACCGCTTTAAATTCAATTCTATTAAGAATGTTATCGGCTCCTCCAGCACTTCTCTCGAGCCATATACCATAAGTTTTACTAATAGTAGCATCGTCTAAACAGAAAACGCCTAGCATAAACCCCCATGGGGAGGAGTCCGTAGATTTATCAAATATACCTATTCCAGCAACTCTACTTTCATACCTGTAGTTTTCAAAAGTTACGTCTGGTGAGAATATATCGAAGGTTTTATCATCAAACATTACGAATCTCAATTCATCTGCAGCGCTCACACCCATTTTAGTAACGATTTCTATCATATAACCAACAGGTCTACCCCATGGACCCGAGAGATCTAGAGTTATTTGTGAAGAACCAGTATTCTCTAGAGTTACGTTAACGTAGAATATAAATGAATTAATAGGTATTTTCACGGTCTTAACTACTTTTAAACCTGGAAATGGCGAGCCTAGAGTATAGCTGAACTCTAATACAGTATAATTAGATGTTTGTTCTACAACTCTATAACTAGATCTTGCTCCTAGAGCTACGCCATACCATGGGTTATTATCAGATATTATGTCGAAGGCAACGATATCTATATTCGGCCCTCCACCCCTAACAGCTGCTATACCATTTCTATAAACTGGAGTGTTTTCGAAATCCTTATGAATAGCTTTAATGTTTCTTATCGCTGCTCCTCTCGAGAGATCAAATGTTAACTCTATGAAACCATTATTAACGAATATGAGGTCTCCAGCAGGAGTTACAGTTACATCGCTCAATACATTCGTAAAAGCATGGATCTGTATTGCAAACATCATTATTACTATGTATAAAGACAACAAACTCCTACGCATCTATAATCACCGATTTCAAAATCCTTGTTTTTTAATAGCGGATATAAGCGTATAAATGTTTTACATTTCCTCTCTAGTTAAGCGAATGAAGGGATTACAATAAGTTCTTCAACCTACTGATTAAAAAGAGTAATCCACTGAATCTAACTTTATTTCCAACTACAACCTCTTCTCGAGAAGGAGTTAATAAATATCCTTTATATAGACCCGACGGGTTAGCAAGATACAGTGCTTGTATAGTGAATAAAGTTAAAGCAGCTAGTTTCCAAGGAAGGTTATTAATGGTTTCAATAACATCCCTACTTTTAACTTCTATTCTCTCTAGTAGCTCACCATAAACATCGATATTTTCACTATACATAGCTAGGAATAAGTCTTCGAAAGTAATACCATATTCAATTAATAAATCCTTCAATGCGGATTCAACAGATAGCTTATTCATCACAATAAACTACCATTCCGTACAATAAATGTTTTCTGCAATATCTATAGCTTCATTAATTCTCTCCTTCTTCAACACCCTAATTAACGTTAATTGAATATAGTTTGGTTTAAAACATTCATTGATTTTTTCAACAATATATCCATATTTAATGAATTTAAACCATACGTTACTTACTGAGTAGAGAAAATAATTATTTTTCTCCACTAGATCGAGTTTAGTGAATCGTGGAATAAGCATTTTATAAGCTCTAGTTTTAGCTTCATCTAGAATGTTTTCATGAGAATCAATTACGTATTTAGGAATAGCATATTGAATAACATGTATTTTCTTATCGTTAGAAAGGAAGTAAGCCATACTATAACTAATTTTGAATTCCCTAATATAAACATAGTAATCACTATAGAGCTTCAAACCTAAACCCATCATCCCCCACGGTACAGTTGTTTCGCTACATAAATGGCAATTGAGTGTATTCAATATGTTTAGAGATTTCGATAAACTAGCTTTCAAACCATCGAGTTGAGTAATAAAGAATCTCTTGGATTCGCTACAGAACCATGTTGTAACAATAACTTTATAACCGTTCTTCTCTAAAACTTCCAGAATACATTCATGATTCTTGATCTTGGCTGTAGATCTACTGATTTTTTTAAAACCTTTCTTCACGAACTTTTTAACATATTTATCGTGAAGCTTAGAACCCCCATCTCCAGTTCTCCAATAAATCTCTAGTTTATAACCTTCTGGTGGAGCAATTGTTATGAATCCATTATATCTAGAACCTCCTTCAGCAGTAACTTCCCAATCTTTAGGTAAACTCATGGATATGCAATTCCAAGATATGGTTTTCAACTCATTTATCCTCTGGAGGAATTAGAGCAATAAGACCTTTTGATACAAGCATATTAATGTAGTTGTAAACAGCTAATTCAATATTTCTGCGTGACATACCGGATTCTCTCATTAAAGCCTTGATTATATCATCGATCGATTTACTGCCATCACACATTAACCAAATTTTCCCACCGGTTTTATCAAGAATAAATCTCTTATAACTAGGCGGCGGTACTATAGATAGGAACCTTAAAACTCTACTTAGTAAACCTTTCGGTTCGACAGGTGCAACTATTATAATACTACCATCACTAATAATTTCGAAATCCTCAACTAATCTAATCGGCTTAAGCTTTAACCATACTTCACGAGTAACTCTAATTTTCTTCATCAACCACCACTATATATTGAGAGTAGCCTATTTACAGAACTACTCCAATTGAAAACCAATGCTCTATTCAAACAACTTTTCCTAACAAGTTCCGGAGCATTTGGATTTGATAATAGGATCTTTCTAAGTTCGGAGCTATGCAGTCTATCAATATAATCCTTCCAAACACTACTCCATGGTTCTAAATATTGTGTTTCCATGAATACAGCTAAATCAACTGTATTGATAGCTAAATCCCTCCAATTACCAGGTTTAACGTGTAAACCTGTTCCTAAAACTCCCTTCTCTCTAATATCCAGAACGGTTTCAGCTAAACCACCGGTTTTCGAAGCTACAACTGGAGTGCCCGAAACCATTGCTTCCAACGCCATTAAACCGAATGGTTCATGAATACTTGGTGCTAACAAGCCGTTAGCTGATAGATGCATTAACGCATATATAGATGGTGCTTTACCAAAAACTACTCTAACGTTGTCTCTAAACATAATGCTGAACTCTACAAGAGACTCTATTTCCCCCCTCTCACTCCATACTGGTAGTGGAGTTAACAATATCTTCAATTCGGGTAATTCACTAACGATTAGGTCTGTTGCATTAATTAGAATATCTATACCTTTCTGTTTAGCAATCCTACCGGTCATTATCATTAGTGGTCCATCGTTTTCAAAAGAATCTACTATTCCGCAGCCCTCGAATGGATATATCGTTAGGGAGTGCACGTATTTTTTAGATTCTTCATCATCGATCTCCGTGCAATAACCAATCCTTTCACGTAGCTTAGTTAAGAGTTCTCCTCTTAAAATCCTTCTCTCTATGCTAAAGATTTTCTCAATACTCAAGAAACTTGATAAATCGGGATTAAACATTCTCGCTTCATTAATTAACTTCTCTAAACTCCAAGTTATCGCATTATAGACATAATCGACTTTGCTCTCAAGATCTAAGCCTATTTTCCTAACTACATTGATAACGTAATTACGGCTCACAGTAATAACTTTATCAACAGTTAATGCAGCTAATCTCTCAATATATCCTCCACGAGATTCGTCATAGTATTCTCTCAAACTCTTAGAACCAAAAATACCGTTTATTTTAGTAGAAGGATCTATGCCAGTATATTCATAGAATAAATCCAAATCAAGAGTACTATTTGAGACGAGGTGTATGTGGTAGAAGTACTTAGTTTTAACTCCTCTATTATCAAGAATAGCTTTAGCAGCTAGTAATGGAGGATAACTATGCCAATCGTTACCATGTATGATATCTGGAATATCGTTTGATCCCAGAGATTTCTCAATTAATTCCTTCATAACCATACTCCACTCCATAACTTTTGCCGGTAGGATTTTTGGAGAATATACTTCCTTCTCGTCTAGAGACCCACCGGTAAACACAATGTGTTTAACAATTGGTTTATCATATAGATACGCCTTGTATTCAACCCCCTTCTTTACCGTTTTAAAAATCTGTTTGAAATCTCCGTTACCAACTATAAAACCATTGTTAATGGTTATCAGATATACTTCATGACCGCGTTTAACAAGTTCTTCACCTATTCTTGGAGGTACTTCTGCTAAACCACCAATTTTCCTTGTATCTTTAGATTCAATGCTTAGTAACCAAATTTTCAATTTCCGATAACACCATTCATATCGATACATATTGGTTTATTTCGAAATCTAATGGTTCTCTAGGTTTCAAAATAGTGTTTTCAACAAACATTACGCCTAAGTGTTGGAATAATTGTTTCAAACCTTTCTCTGTTCTAGCTAAACTATATATTGGCGCAACCCAAACCATTGTTCTCTTATTGATTTCAATAACGATATCGGGGTAATCGGTGTGTTTAATGGCAACTCTATTGACGAACCCTTCAAATAATTCATTAATATCGTGTAAGCCTTCGGCTTCATAGCTAATTTTAGCATTAGGATCTACACGATTAAGTTTAGGAGCTATATTAAACTCTAAACCAAGCAGAACATGCTCTTCTACTTCTCCAATATTCTCAATTCTGAACCTCATTCTATAGCCATTATCCGTAATAGCGATCTCTTTCTCAACTAAAACCTTGGTTTTAAGAATATCGCCACTATAGATTCCCCCAATAGTTTTTAAAACAACGCTATTACCCTTCTGAACAGCTTTGTGTTTAGATAACGCTAGATCACTCCTATCTTTGAAAGGCGTATTGTGAATCCAATCTCTAATATTGGTTGATAAGTCCCATAAATGAATTCTACCGCTAACTCTTCTATACCAATCTGGGTTAAACCCCGTGTTTACTAAATATGGTTCCATGTATCGGGTCATAGTATCTTGAATATTATGTTCGTAACCCTTCTTCTTATAGTCGAATTCAAAAATTGTTCCTCCATCAGCTAGTGAAACATATATATTCACATTTGGTGATTCTAGAATTACCTCATCATAGCCATCATAATCTATATCGAATCTAGTGTTCTTAACGTATCTATCGTAGTAACCGATAACTTCTTCCGCTATTCTCTCCGCAATAATTAGGTTTTCATAAATTGCTTGTCTAAGGTGTGATAAGTATATTCCACCGAACAATCCGTGCCAGTAAGCATCGTTACACTGTGCATTCAAATATGTTCTCCAAGCTTCATCGTGATAATAAGGTATTTTAACAAGTTTATTTCTAACCCAAAGCATTTTCTTATGCATATTATTGCTCTCGGCATACTTCACTAGAAAGTTCCTAAAAAACCCTCTACTCCACTCCAACATTTTATCATAACTACCATTCGGTAAATACATTAAACCCCTAACACCGTATTTCTCGAAATACTCAGAGGGGTGAACCATAGATACGCTACTTGTTCTCCTCAACTTGCTAAGGAAATCGTTAAGCCACTGCCTAGCCCAACCAGGATCTTGCCACTCCCCGAATTTCTCCGCATCACTACCCCAAACGATTACTTTAGAACCCGATTCGTCACCTCTACTAATCATGTAATCAATAACTTCACTACTACTTCTCCATGGTAAAACGTATCTCAAACCAGTATCTATGAATAGAACCTTAACTCTATAACCACTCTCCTCCATTAGGAAAGCGTAGTAACCGCTTTGATCGCTATATCCTGCTCTAAGCATTGTTGAATCATCAATGAGTACGTAATCTATACCAGCTTTACCCAGGATCTCTGTAATCGAGGGTTCCCAAACTCTCTCAGGTAGCCAGAACCCCCGTGGTTTAAAACCAAATATTTTTTCGAATAATTTGAAGTATTCTTTGATTTGAAGTAATCTATCATCATAGTGTAGGATCGGTAATATTGCTTCACTATAGCTACCTCCAATTAATTCAAGAGTACCATAATCTTTCAATTTAGCAATTTCATACAACCAATCTGGATAATAATCTTTCATATACTGGAGCAAGGGTCCGCTAATGTGGATTGTGAATTTTAGATCAGAGAATTGTTTGAAAACATCTAGGAGTAATTTATAGGAGTTTTCATAAATCCTCTCGTTAATCCATTTGAGCTGACCATGAGGTTGATGGAAGTGAATTGCAAATACGAAATTGATCCTAGGCATGTTATGGTCAAACCCTATTGACTACTATAGCAGAGGAGATATAGTGTTGTGGTTATATAAGTATAAGGATCAGCGGCACACTGGTTTTACAACTTACGACTACTTAAAACAACGAGTTACGCCATGGACTAATATTTAGTAAAAGAATTGGATTCTCAACTCATATCATAGCTGTAGCTTATCAAGTATTATTTTCTTAACTCTATTTCTTAATTCGTCACCATATATTTTTTCTTCAACCAACATATCGAGTTCAACAGCAACATCGTCGAGACCAAAAATATGTGTAAGCCATTTCTGAATATCCCTCCTATTAAGGTGATTAATTATTGAATCCAGCGGTAACTTATCAATTGCTTCTACGAATTCCTGTAAGCTATGGGCGGAAACACCCGTATATGCACCATCTATTGTAGTGAAATGGAATGCTTTATCGCTGGGAAGCCTAATTTTCTTCAAAACTTCGCTTCTCCTCTTCCCTATTTCGTCGTAAATAAATGATGATAGAATCGATAGCGCTTGTAGTAGAACTCCATATGCTAAATAAGTGTTCTTGTATGGAGAGAAATAGCTGTGGACTGCTTCTAAAGAACCGTGTTTAGTTGCTATATAGTAGAAGTGGTCGCTAATCGTTAGTAGTTTCCACAATCTAGTTATAACTGGGTTATCCAGAGCTTTAACATAAGTTCTCAGATCTACTAGTATTTTAAAAGCTGTTCTTTGCATTTCATTACCAAGCCATGCACTCAAATCCCTTTCATCAGCCCAGCTAATAGTGCTCCAAGGAGGTACATCATAAACATCTCTAGCAGGATATTTATCGACAACCTCTCTAGGTGTTGAGAAAGATAAGTGTTTATACTTAAGTACTTCACCGGGTAACCATTTGAAGAACTCGTATATACCTGTTTCCGGCCAGTGATGCTCACCTATTGTTTCATAATCAATAGCTATTAATACAACATCTCCCGGTGTAGCGGATAACCATGCTGAATATTTATCGGCAGTTAATGGATATTGATCCCAGTTTCTATCACTAAATCTATAACCTATATCATCGCTCAAACGATAATTTCTAGTTAGAACTTTCATGTCACAACCATAAGCTCTATATACGTAATTAGGGCTTCTCCAACCCAGAAGCCAATCTACACCCTCGGTCAAAACTACTTTATAACCCATACTATGGAATAAACACGCAATATCATTATTGTAGCTGAACTCCGTGTTCTCAATCGATACTGGTTTATAACCGAACTCCTCCTCCATGAGTTTTCTATGCTCATAGATCTGTTCTCTAAGTTCAGCCCAATCTACTAATGGCATAAAAGCTGCTAAACTATGATAATATGTTTGCTCAACGAATTCCACTAAACCGGTATCTAGGATTTTTCTAAAAAGATCCATTACTTCGGGTTTCCATCTCTTAATTTGCTCTATGAAAACACCACTTATAGAGTAACTTACTTTAAACGGCCTATCCCAATCCATATACCTAACGATATTCTCATACATTATTCTCGTTGCTGGAATATAGCATTTTTCAGACGCTCTCTCAATAACTAACTTGTTTAAATCATTATCGAAAAGAACTTCTTCAAGAGATTCTAGCCCGATCTCTCGTTTTAAACCCCTCTCGAGAAGCTCTAGAGCTATCTCTCTTCTCAACCTATATGGTTGGTGAACTTCGAAGAGGAGAACAATGTCCATAAACATCAACTACCCGAGTATTTAATGTACGGTAATGGAGGGTAATGTAGAGTCAGTAATGGAACAATAGCTTGATACGGTCTATAGCTTAATTCATACCACATCTCATAAAGCGCTCTTTCGAAAATCCATGGACTCAAATATACTGCATAGTTCTTAACAAAAGGTTCTTGTTTAAAACCATGTAGATCTACTTCCTTCTTATAATACTGTATCCTATAACCATAACTTAGAGATAAAAGAACAGCTTTTCCAATAACCCAATCGTAGAGAGGGGGCATTCTATTCCTCTCAATTAATTTCCATCCCAATTTAAGCATCAAATACTCCTCCCCCCTATCACCATATTTACTCATTATTCTTTCACATCTATGAAATCTGCAATAAGCATCTTTGTATTGGAAGAACCATATGTAGACTAAGCTATTGCACAGTGTAGCTATATCTCTCACTAAAGGTTCTTTATCAGTAATCCTGCCAGCTTTATGAGGTTCTCCTTCGAAATCAACAATGTAAACTTTATCCCTACTTCTAACCATTTGTAGGAAATGGAGATCTCCATGAATCCTGCCTTTATAGGATTCTTTGAAATAAACTAGATTGTTGAAAATAAGTTCTTTTAAACTATCGTATAGTTCATCGAATCTGGATTTAATATCTTCATAATATTTCCTGAAATCCCCATCTTCTCGGTTTATAATGTTGTCTAAAGCCTTAGAAACATATTTAGCATATTTTTTAATTCTTCTATTCCATTTCTTAATATCACTATCATCAATAGTTTCTAAATCAATCAACTTATCTTTAATATTAACGTTGAGAGCATAATGCATATCTGCAACTATTCTGCCAATTTTTACAGCAAATTTCTCAAGCTGTTCATCGTGTTGAGAACTAATTTGTTTCTCACGACTCATGCGCGATACAAGCCTACTATAGATATCATCCGCAAAAGGTTTTCCAGCATCTCTCTCCCCCTCAATATACTGAACAATAATTGATGATACGTAAGAAATTTTTTTACTTATGACTCCAGGTTTAACTCTATAGATCGCTATTAATTTTGGAGAATATTCGAATTTTCTCGCATCTAATCTACTTATCATTAAGGGTTCAATATTATTCTTGGATAGAGTTGTATATGATTTAACAATTGACTCAACAGTATCTGAACCAATTTTTAAGGAATGTTTACCTATAGCGTTCGTAGATCCTAGCGATAGAGGCTCTGCTTTTTCTGATTCGAGTTTTCCCTTAACATTAAGTTTTACTTCTAATAAACCTTCCTTGACAAGTTTATTCATTAATACAAAATAATCCTTTTTGTAAGGAGCTTCAATTAAAAACCCATCATTTACACTAATACTTCTATTAATTAGTTCACCAGATAATTCATTTCTAGTGTAAACATATGGGAGTTGAATATATCTCGTTTCTCCATTGTCTAAATTAACTCTTATAACTACGTATCCCATATCTCCGAATTTTTTATGTAGAGATATTTTAAACGATACATTCTTATCTTTGAAAGGCCACCATCTAGTATAACGTATCTTCTCCTTAATAGCTTTCTCAACATCCTTCTTACTAATAGTCAATCTATAAACTCCTGCCTTACTTGGTTCTTTCCTCTTTACTTATAAATTCGACTTCCTTAACCAAACTTATAGTATCTTCCAAGTATTTCTTGAGTTCGCTAGAACTAGTTATTTTTCCAGTTGTTAATAACTCGTATAAAAACTGATCTCCAATACCATCTTTAACCCATATAGCTAAGAAACCTCTTCTAATATGCTCATCGATAACCTCCCGTGGAACTAACTCATACTCTATTATTGCATATAGTTGTTCATAACTACTAATTTTTAGTTGAAGAGGGTCTCCACGAACAGGGTCTGTAACAACGTAGGGCGGTGCTTCTTTCTTTATAGATAGTTTCTTAATGAATTCAATATAGTTTAAACCACGTGGTGTTAAACGGTAAGTATTAGTTTCAATTTTTTCAACCAACCCCTCCTTCTCGAGTAATTTAAGATACTTTCTCACAGTACTCGAGTTGACACCAAGCTTTGAAGCAATCTCATTGATATCTACTAAACCGTTTTTTGAATAAATTAGAACTCTGTAACGAGCGATCCTAGCCAAATTAAAACACCATTTCTAAACATATTTGCTAAGAAATAAGATGTTAAGGTAAATAAAAACTTACTATCAACAATTCATTATACAAACAAAACCATATTTCTAACCACTCGATTTAAAATTAGATTTTAAACCCCAACCACCTCCACCGGGAGTTTCGATTAAAACTTCATCTCCAGCTTCAATCTGTATAACAAACTTACTCGGCATAACTAGTTCTCTCCCTCCCATCCTAATCACAACTCTAGCCGGCGCACCTGGTTCTCCACCTAACAAACCGTAAGGTTTATGTCTGAATCTATCGGCTAGTATTGATAGAACAGCTTTTTCCCTAACAATAAATCCTCTCATCAAACCTTCTCCCCCGCGGTATAAACCATCGCCACCACTACCTTCTCTAATTCTATATACTGTGTACATTATAGGGTAGTTTCTCTCAGCAACCTCTATAGGGGTGTTTAAAGTATTAGTCATATTAACGTGAACACCACTAACTCCATGTTTACCGTATCTACCTCCAGAACCACCACCTACTGTTTCGTAGAAAGCCCAATAACCGGTTTTCTCGGAGAAACCACCTATCATAATATTCATCATCGTGCCCGAACCTGCAGCGGGTGTTTTCAAAGGATCTATTTTTGAGAATGCTTTTAGAACAGTATCAACTATTCTCTGACTAGTCTCTAGATTGCCGCCTGATACTGGAGCGGGTTTTCTTGGGTTTAATATTGATTCCTCCGGTGCTGAAACCTCGATTAAACTATAGAATCCTTCATTTACAGGTATATCTCCTCCCAAGAAAAGCATTATTGAGAAAACAGATGCTGCATACGTTACTCCGAAAACAGCATTAAGTGGTGATGATACTTGATTAGATGAACCAGTATAGTCTATTCTAACCCCCTTACTTGAAATTTCTACACGAGCTCTGATAACTAAATCATTATCGTTTAACTCTATGTAATCCTCAGCTTCGGATGAGCTGAAACTATATGTTTCCAGAGCTTTCAATGTCTTAGTTCGACTGTACTCTACCGCTCTACGCCAAGCTTCATTAACGTTTTTAAATCCATATCTATTGAACAGCTCCTGAACTCTATGAATACCTATTTTTACGGCAGCGTATTGAGCTAGCAAGTCACCGATAGTTATCTCGGGGGTTTTCACATTAGATACTATGAAATTAACTACATCCCTCCTAATACTCCATTTCTCAGCAAGTTTAACTGGTGGAATAACTAATCCCTCTTCATATAGCGTTTTAGCTTCAGGATTAATACTTCCGGGAACAGGTCCTCCAACATCAACGTGATGTGCTTTATTAGCTACGTAAGCAACGACCTCTCCATTCCAATAAACTGGAGCGAGAACCATTATATCGTTCAAATGTGTTCCAGCAATATATGGGTCGTTGAGAACAATGATATCGCCGTCATTCATAACTATATCGTTGTTCTTCAAGTAATTGAGAGTTTGGTATAATCCAATTCTAAATGAACCAAGATGAACTGGAATGTGTTCAGCTTGAGCAACAATATCTCCATGACTATCTGCAACAACACAACTAAGATCTATTCTCTCCCTAATATTAGGCGAAAGAGCAGATCTTTTGAGAGCAACCCCCATTTCTTCAGCAATAAATATTGATGCTTTATGAATAACCTCCCATGAAACCATAATTACAACCTTTTCAGAACCAATTCGCCGATACCGCCGACTTCCATAACCCATCCAGGAGGTATTACTGTACATGAACTATATTCTTCGATAATCGCTGGACCTTCAATAGTGAAGCCTACAAATAGGTCATCTCTATTATAAACAGGCGTTTCAATCCATTCGTCAAAAAATACTTTTCTAGTTTCAAGACGCTCTACTCTACGAGGTTCTTTATTCACAGCTCCTAGTTTTGGTTTAGATTTATTTATTTTCACAGCAAATACTCTGATAAGCGTGATCTCGATATCTCTATCTAACTTAAAACCAAATGTTGAATAATGTTTTTCTTCAAAAACTCTCTTAACTTCGAACGTGTCTGTAGG
>Ga0105162_1000527_pt1 | contig 24830 bp, 23 predicted proteins | sample JNZ201metaG_FD_81532 | JGI IMG/M metagenome (GOLD analysis project Ga0105162, IMG submission 81532) | Hot spring microbial communities from Jinze hot spring, China to study Microbial Dark Matter (Phase II) - JNZ 20120812A | ecosystem: Environmental > Aquatic > Thermal springs > Hot (42-90C) >...
AGTGCCCACATCGTCAGTCCCCACTCACTCGGGTTTTCACCACGCACCCGCATCGCGGACCCATCCTTCGATAAAGCGACTTACATCAACCCCTACAAACTTCTGTAAAAACTGAAGCAGTTGCGCGAGGCGCTAAACGTTTGTAGAGAGCGTTTCAAACCCTAGTTCGTAGTTCCTAAGAGTTAGTGGGTTTGTCACAATCAAGTTACGCGACATTGATGTACAGATGCGGTAGAGTTCATGAACTTAAAACTATAGCTTACTGTTTCTAAAGTTAGAGAAAATATAAGTAATTTAAGACTTAGTTAGAGTAAGATAATGCGGAAGTCGTCGAAGAAGATATCTTAAATCGGTTTATATGTTCGGAAAACTAGGTGTTCTTCGGCATTTAATGTTTTCACACCGAGTTTACATAGGTCTTCGTACTGTTAGTAATATGGAGGAGGAGTTGTGAGATTGAGTTGTTCGCGCCTACTATACTACTCTGTAAACATCCGTGTTACGTATTCTATGTCTACCGAGCTAATACCTTCTATACTGCCTAGAATGTTCTCCAGTTCGTAGGTCCCTCCCTCGTACTCCTCGGGCATGGCTAGGTAGACTCTGAGACCGTACAGACCGTAGGCGATGTAAAACTTCTCTGCTTTGATTAGCTCGTACTGCTGTGGAAGAGCTTGCTTTATCTTATCGACTAGTCCGTCTATATTCACTTCATCACTATCGGGGTTTATCCTAATAGCGACGACTACTTTACCCATTGCTATCACCTAAGGTCCTTCGAATCCGCATGATGGACACCTATAGGATGCTGCCAGCTTTCTACACTTCTCGCATCGCCAAATAACAGTCTTCCCGCAATTAGGGCAGTTGAACCTGACTGCCCTAGTATACGGTTCAACTATCCTTCCACAACTACTACACACTGGAGGTTGGCACGCGTCTACTATAGCCGAAACCCTTTCGGGAATAGCTCCTATCTTCGTTCCCCTAGCTCTGGTTGCTAAGGGTATATAAGCACTAAAGGGAGGCTTTGTAGTAAACTGCCGGGTTAAACTGTAAGACTTTCTCTGCACACACACTCGAAAGCCGTCCTTCGTTGACGGCTTTCAAGACCTCGCGCCGAATGTCCCATGGGTAAACAACGGCTCCAGGTCTCCTCGGGTCGTCTAAGTAGTCACTTTCGATTAGTACGTTAGTACATTCACTGCTTAACCCACTTACAGCCTGAGACTTACCGACGACACTAACATAAAATCCATCCCTAGTGTAGATCTCTACTTGAGATGGTGGTACGTGATGCATTAAAACGTTTTCATGTGGTAGTCCAACGCTATCTACTAAAAGTTTAATGCTCTTGTAGGTTACCAACCCAGCGTTCTCGCTGTGGATATGGATCTTAGTACCGGTATCTTTAGCTACAGTGAAGCTCTTCAGCAACAATAGTTCGTTCACAACCCACGACTCGGGAGGAGAGGGGTAGTGAGGTCTACCGAACTCACCCAAGCCATCTAGCAGTCCATTACTAAGCAGGAGTTCGAGCTTCTTCATGTAGTTCTCCTCTAATTCTCTATAGACTCTTTCAACACCTCTATTGGATCTAACGAGCTTGTCGACCGTTGATGGGTGGAGACCACTAAAGCACAGAGTACCACCGTACTTCTTCTTGACTTCATTGCAGAGCTTAACATGTAACTCTAGGGACTTCATAACACCATCTAAGCTTTCGTCTAGGCCGTAGCTAGCTGGGTTGAGCTGTACGAGAACTATCAGTTTTCCACCAGATGATCTAAACCTTCTAACTACTTCATCGTATCCTAAGCCGAGCGTTGATGCGTGAGCGTGAGCATCAATAAACCACTCTATCAACGCAGATCACCACATCTACTCAGCCCCGCAACGCAGTTCTCAAGAACTGCACGAAGACTGGAGAAGGATTCAAGGGCCTGCTCCTAAACTCCGGGTGGGCTTGAGTACCGAAGTAGAACCTCTGGCTGGTTAACTCCATGATCTCCGGGTAACCCTCGGGGCTAAGACCACTTACTATGAATCCGAACTCCTCGAATTTGCTGAGGTACTGCGGATTGATGTGGTACCTGTGTCTATGGCGTTCATATACTACCTCAGCACCATAGACTCTGTATGCTAGCGTCCCTTTTCGTATCATTATCGGTAGGGCTCCCAACCTCATGGAGCCTCCTCTAGCTACTACGGTCTTTTGAGACTCTAGCAAGTCTACAACAGGATGGGGAGTATTCGGGTCTACCTCTGTAGTGTGCGCACCGTTAAGTCCGATCACGTTTCTAGCGAACTCAACTACCATTAGCTGGAGCCCGAAGCATATACCTAGTACAGGTTTCTCCCTCTCTCTCAAGGCCTTTATTACAGCAATCTTGCCTTCTACTCCTCTAACTCCAAACCCAGGAAGGATTACCGCACCATCTACTGACTCAATGGAGCTTTCTGGGTCTACCTTACCTTGTTCTACATCTGAAGATTCTATCCAAACTAGGTTGGGTCTAGCCCCTAAGTAAGCACCCGCATGCTTTAAGGCTTCAATGATAGATAGATAGCTATCACGTAAAGCCGTGTACTTACCAACCATAGCTATAGACACAGTTTTAGATGCCTTCTTATATCTCTCTACGAAATCCAGCCACTTACCGAGGTCGGGGTCCCTATACTCTAAAGCGAGTTTTCTTGCGAGAGCTCTGTCAAGTCCCTGCTCCTTGAGTAACCTCGGTACATCATAAACCGGGTCGACATCATAGCTGTTAACGACTTCGTCGATCCCTACATTACCAAAAAGCGCTAGTTTCTTTCTCACATTGGAATCGATAGGGCTGTCCGACCTAGCCACTATCACGTCAGGTTGTATACCTATTCTCCTCAGTTCTTGAAAGCTATGCTGTGCTGGCTTAGTCTTAAACTCTCCAGTTGATGAGAGTCTCGGGATTAGAACTACGTGAACAAACACGGAATTAGTTGGTCCTTCCTCTAACCTCATCTGCCTAGCGGCTTCAAGAAATGGTAGACCCTCAATATCGCCCACAGTACCCCCTATCTCTACTAGAACTATGTCTACAGATGTTTTCTTAGCCACCTCCCTTATCTTGCTCTTTATTTCATCAGTAACGTGCGGAATTATCTGAACCGTCTGTCCTAAGTAGTCACCCCTTCTCTCTTTAGTTATTATCTCTAGGTATATCTTACCCGTCGTTATGTTGTGCTCCTTGCTCAAGCTTGTCTCAAGAAACCTTTCATAGTGACCTATATCGAGGTCTGTCTCACCTCCATCGTCAGTAATAAACACCTCTCCATGCATGTACGGGTTCATGGTTCCTGCGTCTACGTTTACGTATGGGTCTATCTTAATCGCTGTTACTGAATAACCCATGCCCTTGAGTAGCAGACCTATTGACGCAGTAGTAATTCCCTTGCCCAGCCCTGAAAGCACACCACCAGTTACGAAGATATACTTAACCACTTGCCCGCAATTTAATCTGAGTTAGTCGCACTTAAAAGCATTCGACTACAAGTGATATCGGCAAGAACCGGTGGAATAGGCATGAGCTTTAAAAACGCTCTAGAGGTGCTTGAAAGCCGAATTGAGCGCTTCGATGAAGTGAGAAGTAAGTCGATAAAGAGTGTCTCGAGAAGTAGGGCTACAGCGTTCGACTCCATCTATGAGGTATTAAATAAAGTAGCCTCGCTCGTTAGGAGCATGTCGCAACTAGAATCCTCTCTAGCCCATAACGTAGGGTACACGAGAGTTTGCGGTAACGGCGTCTTGGTTAAGACTAAGGATGGATCTGCGTTCATGAAGTTCAAACCCCTAAGAGTTGTAGCTTACTCGTCATCTACCAATACAGTTAAACTTTCTTATGGGAACGTGTCTATAGAGGTAGCAGGAGACTCTATTACGGTAACTCTTGGAAAACTTAGCCAGAGCCTGCGCTACCTAGACCCAGCTGATATAGCGAATAATGCGGCAGCTTACAACGCTCTCTTAAGTAGAGTTATCGCTATCCCAGACGAGCTTTCTCGAACCATCTCCTTCTGCGCTAAGGCCATTGGTGTAAAGCTGTGAAGTTTAAAAGCTGTAAAGTGTCTTACATTGAGGCGTCTATATGAGCGATACGGCAGTAATTCCGTCTGAGATAAAGCTGTTCGGGAAGTGGGATTACGTAAACGTCCAAACCAGAGACCCGAGTCTTAAGAAGTACATATGCTTAAGACCTTACTACATTCCGCATACGGGTGGCAGACACGAGCATAGGAGGTTTGCTAAAGCTGAAGCTCCGATAGTTGAGAGACTTATTAACAAGCTAATGAGACCCGGGAGAAACACGGGCAAGAAGCATTTAGCGTACAACATAGTTAAGCTAGCATTCGATATGATCTACGAGAGAACGAAGGAGAACCCCCTCCAAGTTCTAGTGAGAGCTATCGAGAATAGTGCACCGAGAGAAGAAACTACGAGGATAATGTATGGAGGTATAATATACCACGTTGCCGTGGACGTATCTCCACTAAGAAGGGTGGACTTAGCCCTTAGGTTTATAACAGAAGGTGCGAGGATAGCTTCCTTTAAATCAACAAAGCACATAGCTGAGTGTTTAGCAGAAGAAATAATCTTAGCCGCAAGCGGCGACTCTAGAAGCTACGCTATCTCCAAGAAGGAGGAAATAGAAAGGATTGCCTTAAGCTCCAGGTAGACCAGAAGATACTCCTTCAACTACCTTTCTCGAGAGAAACTCCTCGATCGCGTTCCTTTCAGAAGCTAACTAAGCCGTTTAATCCGAGTTCTGCTCTAGTCGAGTATGCTACCGCTTTCTATGGTGGCTTCGTTTTCTATTGGACAGATACACTGAGACTTAGCATCACCATCGGAACATCTGCTGGATTCCTAGTGTAGTAGCATTTACTCTATGACTCATCAATCTGTTTGACGAGAGCGATTTCGGTATTTCATGTATCCATTTATTATTGTAGACATTCACTACTGGGTGTTACCGCATGTTAACGGAGATCAGGTGGCATGGAAGGGGTGGTCAAGGAGCAGTTACTGCTGCCGAACTTGTGGCTTACGCATCAGTTCTTAAGGGTTACTATGCCTTAGCTTTCCCCGAGTTTGGTGCTGAAAGGAGAGGTGCCCCGGTTACTGCCTACAATAGGATCTCCGATAAAGTCGTCTACGATAGGTCTCCAGTAATCGAGCCAGATATTGTGGTTATACTGGATCCGAGCATGGTGGGACGTGAGGTTCTGCACGGTCTAAAGAGAGGTGGTCTCGTCGTCGCTAATACTGTGAAAAAGCCTAAAGAGCTTGCCGAGCTCTTGGGAAGTGAGTACAGATATGCCACGATAAACGCAACCAGAATAGCTCTAGATGTTTTCAGGCTACCCATAGTGAACACCGCAATGACTGCTGCCTTAATTGCGTCTACTAAGATGTTAGACCTAGAACATCTAGTAGAAGCTGTTAAAGCTAGATTTAGTGCGAGACTAGCAGCACTAAATGAGCTAGTAATTAGGAAATCATACGAATTAACAGAGGTGGCGTAAGTGTCTTCACTACCAGGTTGGAGAGACCTACCTCGCGGAGCTACTATAACAGAACCAGGCTCTTCCGTTAAGTATAAGACTGCGAGCTGGAGGGTCATGAGGCCTGTGATAGACCAGGAGAAGTGCATTAGGTGCAGGATCTGTTGGACTTACTGCCCTGAGCCAGCGATAATTGAGCTAGACGAGCCCTATACGACGAAAACAGGTAGAACATTTAAAGTTACATACTCAATAGATTACGACTACTGTAAAGGTTGCGGTATATGCGCAGAAGAATGTCCCGTTAAGGCTATAACCATGGTTGAAGAGGTGAGGTAGTTGGGTAAGCTAGTACCTCTATCAGGAAACTATGCTGTCGCTTACGCAGCTAAAGCTGCTGACGTCGATGTAGTAGCCGCTTACCCTATAACACCTCAAACAGCCGTAGTAGAAAAGCTTGCTGAGTTTGTCGCAAACGGAGAACTCCATGCGGAGTTCCTTCACGTAGAGTCAGAACATTCCGCGCTATCAGCTGTAGTAGGGGCTTCAGCAACTGGTGCTAGAGTGTTTACGGCAACATCGGCTCAAGGGCTACTGCTCATGTATGAAATAATGCACATAGCCTCCACGATGAGATTGCCTATTGTAATGGGCATAGCTACTAGGGCCATATCGGCACCTATAAACATATGGTGCGACCATAGCGACTTTATGGCAGCAGCAGACACTGGCTGGATAATGTTCATGGCTATAAACGCTCAAGAAGCACACGACTTAGTGATTGCTGCGTATAGAATAGCTGAAGACCCTGATGTGCACTTACCGGTAGCTGTTGGTTACGATGGATTCATAGTCTCACACACGATCGAACCAGTAAACATCATCGAAAAAGAAGAGGCACTAAGGTACGCCCCCAAGAGAGTTACTTGGTTCACACTTAACCCAGAGAAGCCAGTTACTATGGGGTCTTTAGCGTCTCCAGAGTGGTACTATGAGTTTAGAGTCCAGCTACAGAAGGCTCTCGAAAGCTCTGCTAAAGTTATTACCACCGCCTTTAGAGAGTTCAAACAGCATTTCGGGAGAGAGTATAGAGAGGTAGACGGCTTCTATACAGACGATGCCGACGTTATCTTAGTGACTATGGGTAGCACTACCGGCACAGCCATATCTTACGCTGAAGAAGCAAGAAAAGCTGGGTTAAAGGTCGGCGTACTGAACGTCAGGCTCTTTAGACCGTTCCCGGAGAGAGAGGTATTGAAGCACATAGAAGAGGCTAAAGTTGTGGCTGTAATCGATAGAGCTCTCAACCCAGGGTCATCTTTCGTTGGACCTTTGTACTCTGATATAGCGGTAACGGCATTTAAGAAGGGGCTAGACATACCGATAACTAACTACGTAACCGGTCTAGGAGGTAGAGCTGTGTTAAAGAGCCACCTAGATACTATCGTTAAACATGCCTACGGACTTATAGGAAAGAGAATGCGAGATATTGATACCCACTACGCTTTTGTCGGGGTGAGAGAATGAGTACGTTCACCATAGCTTCAATACCTCGGGAAGAGCTCTTAGCACCCGGCCACAGAATGTGCCAAGGGTGTGGAGCAGCCATAGTGATGAGACACTTGTTGAAAGCTTTAGGCAAGAACATAATAGTAGCACACGCGACGGGTTGCGTCGAAGTTACAACAACGCTGTACCCTGAAACGGCTTGGAGAGTCCCGTGGATTCATGTAGCTTTCGAGAACGCTGCTGCCGTTGCCTCCGGCATCGAAGCAGCACTGAAGTCCTTGAAAAAGAAAGGTGTTCTCAGTTACGAAAAAAGGGTTAAAGTCGTAGCAATCGGTGGAGATGGTGGTACTGTCGACATAGGGCTACAAGCACTCTCGGGCATGCTCGAAAGAGGCCATGACGTCCTCTACGTCCTATACGATAACGAGGCCTACATGAACACCGGTATCCAAAGAAGTGGTGCCACACCACTATATGCGTGGACAACCACAACTCCAGCAGGCTCTGTATGGCGCGGTGAGTGGAGAAGAAAGAAGGACATAATCGGTATAGTGAAAGCTCACGGCGTACCGTACGTAGCTACGGTCAATTTCGCATATGTAACAGACTTTTACGCGAAGCTTAGAAAAGCTGCTGAGATAGAGGGACCAACATTTATCCACGCATACTCACCATGCGTCCCCGGTTGGAGATACGAACCTCACCTAACCGTCAAAATAGCTAAATTAGCTGTACAGACTGGCATATGGGTTAACTATGAAATCGAGAAAGGTACTTTCAGAGTAACTACTCCTGTACCAAAGCGTCTTCCCGTTGAAGAGTACCTAAAGGTTCAAGGAAGGTTTGCCCACCTTACTAAAGAAGAGATTGAGACGATCCAAAAGTTAGTGGATGAGGATGTAGAGTACATAAACAAGCTAGCTGGAGCCACTGTCATAGGTCCTGTAGAAAAGAAGTAGTCAAGTCACTGAAGCACTTATTTCCTCCCTTGATACTCTCTAAAACGTCTATACACTTAGAGTTGACAGCTGTTTGGTGTGAAAGGTTTTTAAGTTTGTAGGATTTCTCGAGGACTAGATGCGGGCCTCGTGCCGTTGGGCTCAAAGGGTCTATCTACAGGAAGCGGCTCGCGCTATAGCTATTCAAGGTTTTTATTATTCTTGCGTAATATTTTCGGACTAATTCGTTGCTTACTCTTGAGGCTGTGTCACCAGCAAGCTCTATCTCAAGTACCTCAGATCTCGCATCACTCACTATATCAACTACAGAGCCGTCTCTTTTAACGACGACTGTCGGAGTAGAACGGTCCTTAACGTATCCACCGACCACTATGACGTTCACTGAGTTTTCGTAAGCTCTCATACGAGCTGCTAAAACGACTAGATCTGGGTCTACTTCAGTAATTGGGGGGACTACGCTGATTAAGGTAGTAGACCCAGATTCAACACAGTATCTTGCTACCTCTGGGTGAAATATATCATCGTACACGAGAAAACATATGTTCGTCCCGCGAACAACCACAGTTGGAGATTTAGGAACGTATCCTTTGAAGTCCTCGCCTAATCTCATGAATTTTCTCGAGACCTCGGTGCCGGACGCTGCTTCAACTATAGACAGGTAGGTGTTTTCTCCATATCTCATTACTACCGGACCCACATAAGTTCTCTCAGAGGTAACTACAGCAGAAACTTTGTTCATCAGCACCCTAACTGCTCTCTTGTACGAGCCGTAGCTCTTTCTACCTGCCAAGAGATCTTTCAGTGGTTTTAGAGGTAGCAGCAGCATGGAGATACCGGATGGACCCGCTTCAGTAGCTAGTCTATAAACTTCCCTTATGAACTCCTTAGTTCCGACCCCAAGGTTCAGTCTATATACTGTTAAAACCACCGGCTCCCGTGTTTCCAACTCTCACCAACCCCAACTCGATCAGGTCATTATACAGCATCGCCACTACTCTTTCGTAGTCATCTAAACCTTGCTCTATTAGATCCATCTTCTTCTCCAGAGCTCTAGTTCTTTCTTCATTAACAAGGCTTTCAAATCTACTCATTAAGTATTTATATACTTCAACACCGAGGTGTCTCGGAATTACGTAACCAACGCCCTTAGTCCTAATAGCGTAACCCCTCTTTAGTATTGTCTCAATTATCTTTGAGTATGTACTGGGTCTACCAATTCCAGACTCCTTCATTTTTCGCACTAAGGACGACTCGGTGTGAGGCATGACCTCGCTTCTATAGAAAAGTCTTATACGTGCTGCTCTATAAACACCTGGAGCTATGGGTTTTCTGACTCGAACTCTCCTATCATACTTAAGGAAGCCTTCACTAATAATACTCGCATAGATCGTTATGACGTTCGGACCAAATTCAGCAACCTGCCCATTCTTGAGCCTCACGACCACTCTATACCTAATCTGCGAAGCAACTACTTCAGCTTCTACAGACTGAGACGCAATAAACCTCCTAAAGATAGCGTCATATACTAGATAGTGTATTTTCTGTAGCTTAATTACCGGCTCGATCACACCTTCCTCTATAAGCCTCCTCAAAGTCTCAGCATCTATAGGTCTAGTGGGACGGATCGCTTCGTGAGCACCACCCTCGCCCCAAGTTCTAGGTCTAAATACACGCTTGTAGCTCTCTCCCTCAACCTGCTTTAAATAGTCTTCGGCTATCCTTATCCCAACGTCTGAAACCCTGGTGCTATCAGTCCTGTGATAGGTAATAAACCCTGCCTCAAATAGGTCTTGAAGTACCTGCATCGACCGTACTACAGGTATACCATATCTTGAGCTCAACTCCGAGAGTATAGAGTCTGTAGTGAAAGGTGGCTCAGGCATTAACTTAACGGTATGGTCTTTCACGTCTTCGATAACTACTTCAACTGAGTCTAGGTCATTGAGCCTGATCTTCTTAAACTCTTCGGGCAAGTCGGCAGAGAATTCCGTATCAATTCCCTCAATATGAACTGATATAGCCTTTCTCCTAGTCTCAGAGTGCTTCTTTGCGGCAGCTATTATCCACCCCAATACAGGTGTCTGAACTCTACCTGCAGAAAGGTTTCTGTATACTGAGGGGTACTCCGAACAGAGAGCTTGGTACCTCTTGCCAATAGTATTGGACAGCTGTGGGACCACCTCTCGGCAAAAGACTGGCCAAAAGTCTTCTTGAAGTAACTTAGAGAGTGAAAAACCTATCCACCTATCTTCTATTCGCCTCACTAGTTGAGCTTTAACTAGGTTTACATTGACGTCGCGAGGATTGCTGATGGAGTCCACTAAAGCCCTTCTTGTTACCTCATGAAACTCTACTCTCTTAACGTTGCTGTTGATGGGAGTAATCGCACTAACTAAATCATAAGCTATTTTCTCTCCTTCTGTATCAGGGTCTGTTCCAACTAAAACCTCGTCTACCTCCATCGCCACATCTCTAATAGCTGATACTATACTCGCAGAGTCTACTACACGTGGTGAACCACAGTACGGACAGACATCGGGTTTAGCTGTTTCGTCTGTAAACTGCTTACCACACGATTGACACTTCTTTATGGTAGTGTATAGTGGGACATACTTTCCCTTCTTGAGCATAACCCCGAATAGCTCAACCCAATCACCAACACCCTTAGTTAGGTCACCTGTGTTAGTGACGAGCTCGTATACGTGCCCACCGGACGACGTTATGAGTATGGTCTGATTGCCGAGGCTTACCTCATACACTCTCAACCTCCCGTAATCCTTAGCACTCGGTCTGCCGAAGAACTTCGCTATAGTCCTCGCCTTGTTTGGAGACTCAACAACCAATAGCGATGTCTTGAATTCTAGTCCTCTGAGCTTCGATAGCTCATCCTTAGTTATAGTTCCCTCACGGATCTTTCTAATAAGTTCTCTGTCTCTGTCTACCTCCTTTAAGATCTCGGGAAGCTTGGAGACGATGTCGGAGTATCTCACAAACCTGAAGTCGTCAATAACGAAAGAGAGCCTCCTCTCTAGCCCTCTCAAAAGCCTTAAGTCGTCAACTATGACTACCGATACGCCCCTGCTTATTCCTCCTAAGTAGAGCCTTGACGTCCTCCCACTTGCTTGTATGTACGTTGGTGAATCAGGTATGAGCACGTAAAGCTCGCCTTTTTCTTCTACAACCGTGACTTCTGGGTTCTGTACTAGTGAGCCTAGCGTATCCGGGTCCTTCAGTAAGTCTTTAACTAATCCGAGAGCTTCCGCAAAAACCTTCTCAATAGCTGTCTCCGGTTCTCTAACACCTCTCGCTATTTCTCTAAATCTCTCGAGTACGAAGACCCCCGCCCTCCTAACGGCTCTAACTAACTTAGTAAGATACAGTTCCAACTTATCACGCGTTTCCTCCGATTTAACTGAGTCCACTAAAAGCGGTAGTAACCTCATTACGTCGGAAGCGTCGAGTCTATCTACCCGCAGGCTGACCTTATGTCTTGGAACACCAACAAAAACAGCGAACCTAATGTGCTCCGGTAGGTCTATCCCCCTTACTAGTACTCCATAGTAAGTCGCTACACCAACAAGAACATCGACCTCACCGGAAGTAAACGAGTCTAGCGCACTTGTTTTCTTGCTGTGTACGGCTTCGGCCCTAACCCCTCTAGATCTCAGAAAACCGGCTAAGTAGTCAGCATACTCTATACCTCGGTCGACGGGAACATAAACAAGCCCACCTTTCCCTAAGCGCTCCACGAGTTCGAGTACCGCATCCTCAAGGCTTGTCGAAGGAACGAAGTACGCATCCACAATATTTCGTATAAGCTCTGGGCGAGCACCGACGTCGAACCCCAGTAGTTCCTTAAAGAGCCTAGATCTAGAGCCTCTAGGCGAGCCCGTGGCTGAAGATATAACTAAGACAGAGTTAATGCTTCTTGCTCTCTCTCTAAGGTAGCTTTCCAGATCTCTTACCTTACTAACTAAGTCCTCACTAGAACCTCTATAAACTAGCTCCCTTCTTAGCTTAATAAGCTCTAAACCTCTATCGATGTCATCTTTAGAGAAACCCATAAGGACCAAGATCATCTCGATCGCCTTAGAACCGCGCATGACGGCATCTACGTCATCAACAAAGATGTAAGTAAACCTGAGGTTCTTCAACTTATCGAAGTTCTTCATGAGATACCTTGACGTCGTGATCAATATGTCGAACTCACCTCTTTGAACTATGTCTTCCCTCCTCGCTCTTTCGGACTTACTCAGCTTAGAGTGTATCGAAACGACTATCGCTGTAAATCCGATTTTGTTAAGAAACTTTTCTATGTTTTTCTCGGCCTGCATAACTAGGAGAGTCGTCGGCACAATGACATAGCTCTTGCCGCCCTTCATGGCAAAGTATACAGCCGAAAGAAGACCCACAGTCGTTTTACCAACTCCGGTAGGTGCGAGCATGGCAAACGACGATTTCTTACTTAAGCGCTTAAGCCACAGCTTTTGGATACCCCAGGGTTCACTACCTAGAGCATTAACGAAAACCTTAAGCAGTTCCTCATAAGCTCTTTGTATCTCCTCTAGTTTCTTATAGTTTTTAGCTGTATCGAGACTCCTCATTGCGGCAAATAGAGAGTCGTAACCTACTCCGAGGGCACCTTGCGGCAAACACCTATTGCATGGTAAGCCCATGAGGAGCCTTCGATCGCTAATCACACCTCCGCAGTTGGGACAAGTCCTTAGGTAAACAGCCAGTGAGGCTTCCTCGAGCTCTTCCCTAACTATGACCACCCCTGCTTAATCACTTTGTCGCTCTCTACATAACTCTTAACCCGCTTGAATACTTAAAAACTTAAATTACCCGAACCTGCCTTCAACCTTGAGCTCAGTCACAACACTAGGAGACTTAAAAGAAGTGTGGATGCTGAGTCTTTAGCCTTAGATTTGCTTGCGAGGTTAACAACCGAGCTCTAGTCGTTGACTTCAGTCTTTTAGCTGTTCAGATGAGTCAATAAGGTACGCTGCTATTAGTGGAAGCAATACAGTCGCATCACCGTAGACCGTAACATGCTTACCTCTAGCGCTTATCTTTCCCCACGAGACTGCCTCCCTAGTTCTAGCTCCACTTAAAGATCCATCCCACTCTACTGCTGTTGTTATATAGACAGCGTAGTCTAGCCCGCCTTTGAACTGGTTCCACCATATAGTATGGTGCTTGCTTATGCCACCACCTACTACCAGCGCTAAGCTCTTCTTTGAAGTGAAAACTATGTCGGAAAGCTCCTTCATGTCCCTAAATATGTCTAACTTGATTCCCCCGAACTGGGAGAACATGAAGAGATTAGTACCAAAGGCACCATCAGTAATGCCCGGAACATATACTCCTGCCCCAGCTCTAAATGCTGCCCCTAAGATGGAGTTAGGGTCATTTCTGAGGTCTCTACCTACCTCTAGCAGGATTTCTCTCACTCCCCAGAACTGTTTAACTTCAGCTAACCTACTGACTAAGCCCTTTACGTACGACTCTATGATCACTCCATAGCTTTCCTTGGGTATTAGGACATTACCAAGCCTGTGTATACCTCTCTCAGATAGTTCAACATCGTCTAAGTCGAAATCACCCCTATAGTACACACCACCCAAACTCCTAGCAATGTCGTGATCTACAGCTCCACAGGTAGTTATAACTATATTAAACAACCCTAAGTCGATAAGTTGTGCTATTATACCCCTCAGACCTGTCGCCACGAGATTGCCGGTGAACGCCAAAAATCTCGCATCTGATTCTTTAAGTCCCTCACTGAGCACTTCAGCAGCTACAGCGAGATATCCGGCTGTGAAACCGTGGATGCTCTTATATGCTTCAAAGAGATCTTTAATGTTCGCTCCCTTCTTAATTCTTACATCTTTCACTGGAATAAGTTCCTTATCCATGTCCTGAAATCACCTTACCGGAAATGTCGTAGGCTTCTCTAGCGAGTTTGGATGCGGGCATATTCTCAAGAGTTTAGCTGACTTCTTCTTTATGTAGAAACAGATACTCATGGCTTCCACGCAACAGCTAGATCTCTTAAAGAGTCTACACTAAATGTTCTTTGAGTTCCTGATTTCAGCTGCTTTACAGTTACACTCCTACTCGCCACCTCCGATTCACCAACAATTGCTACATAATCGTACCCAGCTTTTACCGCCTGACTTAGCAGGTCCGATAGCCTATGTTTTGATGAATATCTCACATCGGTCACGAAACCGTTCTCCCGCAACATACGTGATACTTCATCGATGTATACGACATTCGACACTAAGGATACGAGCATGACTCTAGGTCTAAGTCTTGCAAGGTTTTCTAGGGCTTTTTCAGACTCTAGTGCTAGTATGGTTCTCTCTACACCAAGAGAAAACCCCGTGGCGGGAACTCCAACACCTCCCAGTATCTTAGAAAGAGTATCATACCTACCTCCACCTCCAATACTGAGATTAAAGTTTGGTACACTAACCTCGAATATTGTCCCAGTATAGTACGCTAACCCCCTAACCAACCTAAAGTCTACGTAAGCCTTAATACCAAGGCTTAAAAGAGCTTCAAAGAGCTCTAATAGCCTACTAACTCCTGAATCAACAACATCTTGAGGTAACTCGATTTTACTTAACTCAGACTTTAATTCGTCGGGCGTTAAAGCCTTAGTTTCCAGCAGCTTCCTGAGGGTCGAAGCTCCCGAGTTAGTGTAGCCGCTAATTAACGAAAGAGCACTATCTATTTCACCCTTGTCTATTAGGTGTAGAACCTCGTCCTGGTAGTCTTCAGGCACTCCCCACTTCATCAGTAGCCCTCTAATTATCGATATATCGTTTACCCTGAATACGTAATTAGAGAGTCCTATAGCTCTATAGAAATCTCTTATCAGCTGAAATAGCTCTATGTCGGCGTATACTCGAGGCTCTCCTATATACTCAACGCCGACTTGGTAGAACTCCCTATATCTACCGAACTGAGGTTCGTCATATCTGAAAACTTGCCCATAATAATACAGCTTAATGGGCTTCGGCTTGGCAGTCATGTGCTTTAGGTATGCTCTAACTATGCTGGCAGTAAACTCAGGCCTCAAGCACACGGTCCTACCGGCCTTGTCTTGAAATACGTACATAGTCTTGCTTATCCCCGGGCCGGACTTGGCTTCATAGACCTCGAAGTGCTCTATGGTTGGAACTATAACGAACCTATAACCATACAATTCAGCTAACTCCGAGAACTTCATTATGAGCTGCTGGTAGTACTCTGAGAAAGGTGGGAGTATGTCCCTAGTTCCTCTAGCCGGCTCAAGAGGAACTTTCATCTAGATACACCCTGCTTAGATCTTGAGCCCGAGACAGGCTAGCAGAGTAGTAGGTTACATCACCGTGCGCATCTACTATGGCTATTACAGGGGTAAACTCACGCATTATAGCTGACTTAACCCATTCAACAATTTTTGAGGCCTGTATCAAGGTGTTCTCCTCAAGCACTAAGACTAGAACTTTCTCGCTGCCCTTAGTGTAAAACAGCTCCCGAGGTGAAAAGCCGGACTTCGCCCTCCTACCCCTCTCCCTCAGGTCCAGTAGTACAGTAAACTTAGACCAAGCGTAGTCCATTTGTGGAAAACGAGAGTATAGTGACGCAAGATCGGTTTTTCTGTTCTCGATAAGTACTTCGCAGAAGTCTTTATAAACTAGGTACGTTATTTCGGCAATATCAAGAAAGTACTTGTTCTTTTCAGCAACCCATCCAAGACCTAATTCTCGCACTACTCCATCCTTATCCTCAACAAGAACCCTCCAGTCTTCAATCCCGATTACCTGGACCGAAGGTTTTACTAAGGTGCGTACGTGCACCACCTCTAGACGTACATACACTATAGTGAAATTAAACTAATTAGCACTTTAAAATTTCGCACATTCTTACCTAGAAATAGAGAAGCACGCTTCAGTGTAAAGCTTTTAAGCGTGTATAATAAGATACGTTGAGGTAGAATTACTTGAAGCCCGGTACTTCTCTAAAAATAGTCGCTGTCGTCATAGTTTTAGCGATAGGGTTAATCCTAGCTGCTCCCCCAAACGCTGAGTACATGCCTGAAGATAAGAGGTTTGACTACTATACCTTTCCTTTACTACCTCCGCTGTTAGCGATCACTTTATGTATGCTTACAGGTCAAGTTCTGCCGTCACTTTTTCTCGGTGTGTGGATTGGTGCCCTAATGGTGTCAGCTTACAACCCTATAGCAGGTACCACCCAAGCCCTCGGCTGGCTTGTAGAAAACGCTACAGACTCGTGGAATGCGACCATACTTCTATTCGACTTCGTCATCGGCGCTCTCGTAGGCGTACTCTACGTTTCTGGTTCTCTCCATAGTCTAGCTGAGTCTCTATCCCGAAGGGTTAAAACTGCGCGAGGAGCTAGCTTGGCTACGACAGTTCTAGGAACTATAGTGTTCTTTGACGACTACGCTAACACGATAATCGTAGGTAATACCATGAGACCTCTAACTGATAGACTTAGAGTCAGTAGAGAGCTTTTAAGTTATATTGTTGACTCTACGGCAGCTCCTGTAGCGGGTATAGCACTTGTTTCAACTTGGATAGGCTACGAAGTTGGACAGATCAAGGCTGCTCTAGCAACTCTTCAGGAGGAAGTAGCTGCTGGCAGACTAGCTGTAGCACCAGATGTAGGACCTTATGCCATGTGGTTGTCCGCTCTTCCCTATCACTTCTACTCTATTCTCGCATTAGTCATGGTGTACTTAGTTATCGTATTCAGAAAGCACTTCGGACCCATGTTTACAGCTGAAGCAAGAGCCGTTAATGAAGGAAAAGTGCTTAGAGATGGTGCAATGCCTCTTATGCCGACAGAGACCGTTCTGGGAGAACCTTCCAAAGAAAGAAGGGCTTCACCACTTCTGTTTGTAGCATCGATAGCCGTCTTAGTGTTGGTAACATTAATTGGGATGTGGTATACAGGAGCGCAAGTAATTATCGAGAGCTACGCAGAAGAGGGAATAATCTACGAGCTACCCTGGTGGACTATACCGTTTTCTGAAGCTCTAATGGAGTCTGATGCTGCGACAGCACTCTTCTGGGGTAGCTTCGCTGCCTACCTAGTAGCTTTAGCCGGAGTCCTCGCATGGAGAGTTCTAAGCTTTAGCAAGGCCATGGAATACACAGTTAAGGGTATGTACACGATGCTATACGCTAACGCAATACTCCTACTTGCGTGGAGCATTAAGACAGCCACCGATACTGTTGGTACTGCTGATTACGTAGTAAGTCATGCTGTATCTATAGGGATCCCGGCTCACGCAGCCCCGCTGCTAATATTTCTAGTCTCTATGTTCGTATCGTACACTACTGGCACTAGTTGGGGCACGTTCGGGATCATGATGCCGATCGCTGTGCCCCTAGCCTGGAAGCTGGCAATAATCCAATTAGGAGACCCGGGACTCGCCTACTCTCTTACTGCTGCCGCAATAGGCGCCGTCTTCGGTGGGGGGATATATGGAGACCACGTCTCACCCATAAGTGATACCACGATAATGTCGTCTATGTTTAGCGGTTGTGACCACATAGACCACGTAAAGACACAGCTACCTTATGGAACCATGGCAGCTTTCTCGAGCTTGCTACTCTACTTATTGATACTTGCTGGAGTAACCAACCCCCTGATACTACTTCTACTTGGTATTGCCGTAGTCGTTTTAGTATACCAAGCCATAACAAGAAAGACTCGACCAATTCCGAACTTTAAGGCATACTAACCTCATCGAGATTAATCGACCTCAAGCATAGCTGCTTTTTAGTACTGAAGCTTGTCTGGAGGTGTTCCTCATTCGGGAAGCTTCACCTGTTTTATGTAATCCACTATCTTAACGACCTTAAATCGGGGACCACATTCTCGGTCACTGGAGGCACACATGAAAGCTACTATCGCCTCCTTTTCTCCTCCGAACAGCTTTATTTCTAGAGCTCTTCCTACAGCTCTCTCCACTATGATAGGTCTAAAGCATTCGACTATGTAAGGAGCTAAAATCTCCGCAAATCCCCTAGGGACAGACCTTGGAACTATAACGAGTCTCTCAATACCTAAGGGGAACTGAGAACCCGGTATTTCCCTCAGTAAGCTAACTCCACCCAACTTTAGAAGAAAGACCTTTTTGAGTTCCGACCCTGCGGGTTCTGCAAACATAATTGCTGAAGGGTTGCCTTTCTTCTCGAGAATAATCAAAACACCGTGAGCACCCAAGGAAGAAGCTTTACTAGCTAGTTCAGCGTGCGTAGCCTTGCCTCTAGTAACTCTTATCGAATTAGGTAACACCGTACTTAAGTCTTTGACAAAGCTCCTAGTCCTTCTAGAAGGCTCTCTAGAAGTTGTTATTAGTAACCTACTCTTCAAGAGCTAGACCTTTCCCTCGAACTAAAACCTCCGACTTCGGACACGACGATCACTCTACCTATCTCTGTATAGGGTTGGTATGCTCCTCCAGCAAAGGTCCTTCCACACTTGGGGCATTTCCACAAGCCTACGGATAACCTCTTAAACAATGTCTTAGTACCACACAGTGGACAGACGTACTCAGAGTATCTGCGCTCCATGACCTCCCGCCACTTCTTCCTAAGAGACGCTCCATATCTAGCGCCAAACCTGCCAGCTATGCCGACGACTTTTGTTCTACCCATAGTCCAGCACCTCGATAGATAAGACGACCTAACTTAAAAGCTTGAAATGCGTTTAAGAACCGATTTCTGAGGTGTAAGTTAGGCTTATATACTTCCTCTATACGTATGTATAGGGTATCCAAATGGTGGCTAGAAACGTAGCTCTCACTCTAGTGGTAGCACTCATGATGCTTGCGGCAGGCTTTGGAGTAGGCACATATCTTGCTGGAGGAACTGCTACGACAGCTATCATAACCGAAATAAAGACCACTACCGTAGTTTTCACGGAGCGCATAACCGAGCTAACGACAGTAGTCATGCCTGAAGCAAGAATCTCCGTTGTAGACGCCTTAGGGAGGGAGATAACTTTTGACAAACCACCCACTAGGGTAGTCTCACTAGCTCCATCGATAACAGAGATGCTTTTTGCTCTAGGACTCCAAGACAGAATCGTAGGTGTTACGAGTCACTGCAATTACCCACCTGAAGTCCAGCAGCTAGTGAGTAAGGGAGATATAACGATAATAGGTGGCTTCTGGACACCAGACCTAGAGAAAATTGTCTCCCTAAGACCAGACCTCGTCATAGGGTCTGCAGGCACCCCGCCGCACCTAAGGCTCAAGGAGTCTCTAGAGCAGGCAGGCATTAAGGTGTTCTATATTAAAGCTACAGCTGCGATCAATAAGTATGACGTGTACAGCGACATAAGAGTGCTCGCCAAAATCTTCAGAGTCGAGATAGCCGCCGAAGAACTGGTCAACAGAATTGAAGTCGATATGGAGTTTGTAGAGAAATCCATACCTAAAGACGTGAAACCCAAGGTCCTCGTCCTCCTTGGACCTCCTGCGTGGGGGCTTTACTCAGCTGGAGGAAACACTTTCATAAGCTGGCTTATAACAACGGCTGGAGGAGTAAATATAGCTGCCAAATTCACGGGCTGGCCCATGCTGGACTACGAGTTTATACTTTCGCACGACCCGGACGTAATCATCGTTAGCGCCATGGGCTCGAACTACACGATTTTGTCGAAAGAGATCGCTGAAACTCCCTTGGCGCAAACTAAAGCGTTTAAAACCGGCAGAGTCTACTTGGTAGACCAGGAGGCCAACGATATTCTAGTTCGACCCGGACCGAGGTTGGGACTAGCTCTTAGGATGCTAGCCTCCATACTGTTTCCAGACACGTTCGGAGAGCCCAAGGTCCCCACAGTCTACAGAATTAGTGAAGGCACTGACAGCATTACTAGTGCCGGTAGCACTATTCGCCTAAGCACTGTTGGAACAACCACGCATGAAGTAGTCACTATATGAGGACGTGCTAATGGCCTACGAGGTCATTAGAACCAACAGAACAAGATTCTTTTTGCTTTCATTAATGTTTCTAACCCTAATCTCACTACTTGCCATAGTCTCTCTATCGATTGGCTCATCGGCTATACCTCCTTTCAAAGCTCTTAAGTGCTTATTGGGGGTCGAATGCTATGAACCCGTTAGGTTGGTCTTAGGTTTTAGGATTACGCGAACTATTGCATCGATTCTCGTGGGGTGCATGCTTGCTGTGGCAGGGGTCCTAGTGCAGGGTATAACTAGGAACCCTCTAGCGGACCCCTTCATCCTAGGGATCTCATCGACAGCTTTAGCAACACTCTCGATAGCATTATTAATCGATGTAAGTATTCTTGCTCAGCGCCAGCTATCTATCGCTATAGCGCTGGGGGGAGCTTTCCTAGGGTACATTTTGACTACATCAATCGGGGTTCTAGCAGGTGGAACGGGTTTTTCTCTAGTGTTATCCGGGATTGCCGTTTCCGCCCTATTCTCCGGGGTCTCGCATGTGCTTCTCTACATACTACAGGACCGGTTCAGGCATCCATACATTAACCTATTAATGGGTTCTACAAGCGGCGTCCTCGAGAGGGACATTCCGTATTTAACAGTACCAGCACTGCTCTCACTCTTAGCTCTATACCTTTTGAGGATACCTAAGGCACTTAACGCCTACCTCTTCGGTGAGCACCACGCAAGCCAGTTGGGGTATAGGGTTAAGCTGACTACGATTACTTCAGCGTTCATAGCTAGCTTGCTAACTGGAGCCTCAGTTGCCGTAGTAGGGATAGTAGGTTTTATCGGCCTAGCGGGACCACACATATCAAGAATGCTTTACGGGACGTCCGACCACAGGGTTACTATAGTTTTATCAGCGCTTGCTGGCTCTGCCTTGGCTATTTCAGCTGATATTGTAGCGAGACTCATCACCCTATTTTCTACTAGAGGTGAGCTTCCACTGGGAGTTATCACGAGTATCATTGGAGCTCCGTTCTTGGCATATCTGGTTATCAAAGGTGGAAGGAGGTGAGGATAGAACTAAGAAACGTTTCGTTTAGCTACGACTCCGTTAAGGCCGTAGATAAAGTATCTCTTGAGGTAGATAGCGGTAAAACATTTTGCTTTGTTGGACCAAACGGCTCAGGAAAGACTACGCTACTAAAACTGGTTGCCTCGCTAATAAGGCCTAAAGAGGGAGTTATCTACTTAGACGGTAAAGACTTAAAGACGTTCGACATTAACGAGATCGCTAAAACGCTCTCATACTCGGACCCTCACCTACCGAGAACTTTACCGGCACGCGTTATTGATTTCATTCTCACGTCTAGATATCCATTCCATAAAGCGTTTCAGTACTTCGAGAGTAAGGATGACCTAGAGTTAGTCGACTTTCTGTCGAGAGAACTGAAGATATCGCACCTGCTCGACAGAAGGCTAGATCAACTAAGCAGCGGAGAACTGCAGAGAGTTGTAATAGCTGCAGCACTCGCTAAGAAACCTAAAGTACTTCTGCTAGACGAACCATCTGCTTTTCTTGACATAAGGTACCGCTTCGAGGTTATGGACATAGTCAAGAAGTATGTAGCTAAATACGGTGCGACATCTATAGTAGCCCTCCACGATATCAACATAGCCTCGCTGTACTGCGACACTGTAGCCCTCCTTAACAAAGGAAAAATAGTAGCCTGCGGACCACCAAGCGATGTCTTTTCATCAAAGGTCGTAGAGGAGGTCTACGGAGTTAAAGTAGAGATTATCCAAGTAGGAAGCTATTACGTAGCATTCCCTCTACCAAACTATAGAGACCAGCAACACACCTAACACGAGCTATGTGAAACTACTATACATATCCGATCCGACACCTCTACACACGCAGCAAGCAACCATGGCTTGCGGAGAGTATGCCTAGCTTTTAATAGGTTCAATACTCAGTATATGGGTCTCGTATGGGTGTGTATATAAAGCTAAAGAAAAGTAACTTCGAGAATAAGGTACTACTCGTCGGACTCCCCGGCATGGGTAGAGTCGGTTATGTGACTGCTAACTACTTAGTAGAGAAGTTGGGTGGTACTCTCGTTGGAGAAGTTTATTCCATTTACTTTCCATCCCACCTAGAGGTAGACGACAGTGGACTTTGCACTCTTTTCACTGGGAGAATATACGACATCAAGAAAGCGTTAGTGTTTACAGCTGATGCGCAACCACAAAGCCCGGAGGGACAAAACCTTCTGTCTAAGAAAGTCGTTGAGTCCCTAGTTAAGAGAGGAGTTAAGTTAGTAGTAGCGGCCGCAGCCTACGTAGTACCCACGGTAGACCAAGCGAGAAGAGTTTATGTAGTTGGAACCGACCAGAAGACCGTTGAGATGTTTACCTCCATCGGGGCATTAAAACTGAGGGGTGGTACGATAAGCGGAATGAACGGAGTAATAATAGGTTGGAGTAAGTACTTTGGGATCCCCGGAGTAGTCCTCCTAGGCGAGACGTGGGCACCCCTAGTGGAAGTAGATGAAGTTGACTTTAGAGCAGCTAAGCACATAATAGAGTTACTAGCTAAGTTTCTAGGTATCAGCATCGGAGTCGAAGAGCTGGATAAGTATGCGGCACACGTAGAACAGAGGGTTGTCGCAGCGATGGCCAAGATGATGGGTCGCAAAGAAGAGACTGAGAAAGTTGGTTATAGAGATCGTGAAGTCATGTAGGGAGCCTTCTTGAGCCTTAAGCTCATAGTATTCGACTTGGATGGAACACTGATCGATAGTGTTGATGCTCACGCTGAGGGCTGGTCCTTCGCCATAACGCATCTAGGGCTGGCGCATGTAGGTAGAGAGGAACTGGTAGACCTCATAGGTCTTCCAGGAAGCGAAATAGTCAAAGAGGTCCTGGGAGAAGCTGGACTAAGGCAATACCCGAGTATAAGGTGGCTAAAAGACCGACATTTTCTCAACCAAGTGGCTGTAGGTAGAGTTAGGCTGTTTCCAGACGTTATGCCATGTCTTAACTACTTGAGAGAAAGAGGTTATGCCTTAGGCTTAGCTACGTCTACTCCTAACTACGTACTCGTACCACTCCTGGAGAGGCTTGAGCTCCTCGACTACTTCGATTACACGGTGGGGGGAGATGAGGTACGTAGGGGTAAGCCTAACCCAGACATATTCATTAGAGTTGTAGAAAAAGCGGGCGTTAGACCTAGTGACACCGCTGTGATCGGCGATACAGTGTACGACACTGTTCCAGCAAGAAGTGCTGGAATGTTCTCTATTCTCGTCGCTAGGAAGAGGGAGGTTAGAGCTCGCAATTTCGATGCGGATGTAGTCATTAAAAACCTACTAGACTTGAGATTGCTGCTCTAGTCTTGGTGAGCTGAATGTCTAGAGAGATGGCGCTAGCTGCTTTAATGGCTTTGGTTATAGCTGAGCTACTTCTTTACTATCTAAGTAGGAGCTCTCAGAGCTTTAAAGAGAAGCTATCTAAGCTCAAGCTAATCGTGGAACCAGGTGTTTTGATGGTGGACTTAGGCAAGAGAGTTAAACCTCGGTCGGCTGGAGAGCACGTAAGGTACTCCCTACTAGCGCTATCCGTCGTTAGCCTAGTGATCTCTCTTTACATGTTCTATAGTACCATAGCGAGCTATATGATGGAGTTGTTCTCGTCTTTAAGTAGTGGAGGTCCCGCACCGCAGTCTCCAATGGTACCGGTAATTCCCGGTATCACACTAGGACTAGATATCCTCATCCCACTACTGATATCAGTAGGTATGGGCTTGGTTGTCCACGAGTTATTCCACATGCTTACAGCAATAATCAATGGAATTCCGGTGGAGAGTTGGGGGGTGGGAATAGCGCTGATCTTCCCGGTAGCTTACGTAAGGGTAAGCGAGGTAGAATTCTCTCACTCTAAGCTTAATGCTAAAGTATCCGTACTATGTGCGGGCATTATGGCTAATCTAGCCTTAGGACTTGTATCTCTGGGTTTCTTGGGATTAGTAGCGCAACCTTTGACTACGTACCTAGAAGGTCCACATATGCTGATACTCGGAGTAGAACCAAACATGCCGGCTGGTCGCGTAGGCATGAAAACTCCAGCTATACTCGAAGATATCAACGGCAATGCGATTGACTCCCTAGATAAGCTTAGGAAAGTCTTGAACACCACTCCTAGTGAGACAGCCGTATTTAAGTTCAGAGTAAGAGCCTTAGTCGAAGTTGGGTTTTGCGGATACTATAGAGCTTCGGAGGAGGTTAGTGAGTACTTAGTGCTTAGAAGTAGTGAAGATGTAGAAAAATACGGCTACAGGGTCGGGGTTGTAGTTGCTCCAAGCGCCTACGTCTACTCAAGCGAGACTCCGATCTACTTGCTGTACTCTAGCTGTCAGCTCCAGTTACTCTACATAGTAAACGTGTCGCTAGCTATCATAAACTCTGCTCCTCTAATAGTAACTGACGGAGGTAGACTTATCTCGGAGCTTCTTAAGAAGGTACGCGCAGAAAAGCTGGACAGAGTTATTCAGTGGACTACTATAGTGCTGACAGCGCTCATAGTTTCTATAGGACTAGTTCAATCTCTATATAGGTAGTCTCCAAACAGGCTCAGTCGCTCTCTTCTTTCTTCAGCCTGTAGTAGACTCTTCCCTCTTTTTTAAACTGCTCTACGTAGCCCATGGACACGAGTCTCCTTATTCTCCTATAAAACGTTGCTTTAGACATATCAGTAATCTTTATTAGTTCTTGAGGCGTCATGGGGCCTGACTTAAGTGCGGTTATTATCGCTCTATCTCGCTCATCGAGAGCTTCCAGTTTTTCGACTTCTCTCCTCCGCTTTGCGTATAG
>Ga0105162_1000528_pt1 | contig 24797 bp, 15 predicted proteins | sample JNZ201metaG_FD_81532 | JGI IMG/M metagenome (GOLD analysis project Ga0105162, IMG submission 81532) | Hot spring microbial communities from Jinze hot spring, China to study Microbial Dark Matter (Phase II) - JNZ 20120812A | ecosystem: Environmental > Aquatic > Thermal springs > Hot (42-90C) >...
AACCGCTTCCATAACGATTGGAGCAACCTTTGCGATGTCAAATTCGCCTGAATAGATTCCGCTGACGATTTGCATCAAATCATTTATTTCAAATTTTTCAAAAATCATTTTTTTCAAAATTGTTTCTTCACCTCTACCGTCAATATACTTTGCAACTGCCCTTAACGCTTCACGCCCGATCACAAAAGCACTCCCTTCATCTCCGATGAATCTTCCCCATCCCCCTACTCTATGTATTTCTCCATTCACATCCCTTGCAAACATAACCGAGCCAGTTCCAGCGATTAAGATAATCCCAGGTTGCCCCATCAAAGCACCTTCAAGAGCAATCCTTGCGTCGGTTTCTATGATTATTTCGGGAATCTGCAGGTTTTGATTTTTTGAGTGAAGAATTATAGCGTTGTAAATTTTTTCCCTATCTTTTTCTCTTCCTGCACCCGTAAGACCAAGAACTGCAAGTTTTACATCAGAAAATTTACACTTTGCTTTTTCAACGAGTTCATAAATTAAGTCAACAAGCAATTTAGCAACGGGTTCAGCACCAAGCATTTGAAAGTTTGAAGATGATGTAATTGATTCGGCTATAATGTTACCATCAATGTCAGTAATTATTCCATGCGTTTTAGTTCCACCGCCATCAACTCCAATTAAATACTCCACAGCAGATCAGATTTTAATTTAAAATTTCACCGCAATCGTAAGATACTGGACATTTTTCAAGCGACCGAAATCAAGATATGCGTAATCAATAGCAAAGGCGATACCTCTTGCGATTGAATACTTTACACCTGCTCCAAATGTATATCTTTGTTCCCCTCCTTTTTCAAACAGCGATTTATAGCCACCTCTTAAAAAGAAAATTTCTTTAAACGAGTATTCAAGCCCAAGATTTAGATATTCAGTGTTATCATTCGGATGAACCGCATCAACAGCGGTTGTTAATCTCTGCGATTCTGTCTTTATAAAATCATTTGACAGACCAACTCTGAAAATCAAAGGCATTTCAAATTTATCCGTTTGGATAAATGCATTTATATTGTTTCCCGTTCCACCACCAACAGTGTAAATAATTATCAAATCACGACCCGTAAGTTGCATTTTAGTTCCATAGTTTGACATACTTGCACCTATTCTCATCCCATTCAAAAACGGAGTGATATACAATGTCCCGAAATCAAGAGCAAAACCTTGGGCAACTTCATGCCAGATATATTCTCTAACATACTTTGCATTAAAACCAATTGAAAATCTATCGGTCAATTGCCTTGCATATGAAACGCCCATCATCAATCCACCCGCTTTAAATCTTTCTCCAGTTCCATCTGGCATCTCAACAGTTCTAACTTCCATATCTCCCATTGTAAGTGAAGAAATTTGCATTCCAATTGTTCCAAGATTACCTAAATTCAGAGCAAAAGCAGCAAAGCTATACTTTATGTCCATAAGCCAGTCAACATAGTTAAAAACCGCTTCACCTCTTCCACTTATCCTGCTCAAGCCAGCTGGATTCCAATATATTGAACTTATATCATCAGCAACAGAGCCAAAAGCACCACCCATTCCTATGGCTCTTGCACCAATTCCAATTTTTAGAAATTGGGCTGATGTTGTCCCAGTTTTTGTTAAACTACTTCCGATTTGAGCAAGTGAAATGGAAAACATTAAAACGCTCAAAATTCCTATTGTTAAAATTTTTCTCATCATTTCTTCTCACCAAAATTTTCTTTTACTTAATAATAGCGAACTTAATTAATTTTTGTCCTATACCTGGGGCATCAATGTGAGCTATGTAAACTCCATAACTTACTCCCAAACCATCTCTATTCAACAAATTCCAATACTCACGTCCATTATCAACTCCACTTGAATGATAAATCTCTTTAACCAACTCCCCACTCAATGTGTATATCCTTATTACACATTCCTTTGGCAAACCATCAAAATATATCCTTCTTTCTCCCCTAACCTGCCCAGGCAATTTACTCACTGGCTCAAGCTCGTTTATGCCAACATAAGGATTTGGCACAACCTTTATCCTATCCAACAATGAACTTGCCAACCCCAAATCATACTTATGTCCTTTTACCTCAAGCCTAAAACTATCCACATCAACCACTGCACCCTCAACAGTGTTGAAACTTCGCTTCGTCCTCAACCAAAATTCATCTCCCTCCTTTATATCAACCCCTATCCTCGGATAACTATAAACCACATCACCATCTCTAACCTGCTCAAACAAAACTTGCCATGTTGTCCTGTTCGTTGAGCCACGCTCCAAAAATATAACATCCTCACCCAAATCCCATCTGCCATTTCTTATCACCTCCCTAACATAAACTTTCACGCGCCAACCCTCCGTAACATTCTCTACATAAAACGGCAACTTCACACCATTTATGCTTGTATCAACAGGACTTGACAAACTTCCATCTGAAAGCGTATCCAACTTACCAAAAACTATCCTAAAATCTGCAGGATACATTCTTCTACCCAATCCAAGCGTAGCCGTGCTTATCCTGTATCTAACTCTACCGACACTACCTCCTCCCCATCCACTTCGCTCCAAATCCAATCCCAATTCATCATTCCATACCCTTATCCTCATCCCATCAAAAACTTCACTCCCATCTCCACCACTCAACTCTTTGCTTCCTTTGACAGAATAATACCTATATCTCACCTCAACCCCACTTCTTCCAAACAATCTTCCTCCTCTTAAAGCCTTTATCAAACCACGTCCATAATCAACCACATAATCAACCCCCTCAGCATATCCATCAATCATAACCCCACCCTCCAATGGTAACCTCAAAAGTTTCTTCCACAATGTATCCGTAAAATCTATTCTCTCTCTTATCTCCTCATCCGATACAACATTCCATCTCAAACTATCTCCACTACCCTCAAACCATATTTTATATCCCATATCCCTAACCTCCAAATCATTCAAAACCTCAACCACTATCTTACCCGTCCCTCGCCCACTCACATGCTTAAATCCTACACCGTCTACAGTTCTACTCACTTGTGGTCCTACATATCCAATTGCTCTATCTCCAGGAATCACACTCACCACATTATCATCTAACTCCTCCTCGCCACTTATAGGATCTACGACAACCTTCATCGTGCACTCCGTAGGTGGTATACCCAAACTATCTCCCCTATCATAAGAAACCACAGCATAATAATACTTTACACCATTCATAACACCTACACTATCAACATAACTATGAACCAAACCAACATCATCACCCAAATAATAATGTATTCCTCGCCCAGGATATGCAACAGGACTATATCCACGCCAACCATTCACTTTGTCAAACCTCGCATCTCTCCCATATGCATCCTTCAAAGGAACTCGCAAATACTTTGCCCCCCTGCCATCTGTTATCAACTCAACATCTTTAAAACCAGGATCTGTTGACTTGTAGATAACATAACCTTCAAAATCATAACCAGGGTCATTCGCATCCAAAGGATTCTTACCAAACAATGGATCAAAACTCTTCTCAGCTCTCGTGTCCCAATATAATGTAACTTTCCTATCCCCAGCAACTGCTCTAACTTTGGGTCTCTCAGGCGGACGATAAAACCTGTAATTGGCATTATATATCCTCTGAACCGTCTCAGCATTCAACAACAAATCGTTCAAATCCTCACCCAAAAGCAATGCAACAGAAAAACGTCTCGTTTGCCCCGCTGGAAGCTGAATATAACCCGAACCATAAAGGAAAACATTATCAGCAGTTTGAACTATCTCAGAAAAGTTACCTGGTTTTAACCTGTTCCAGATATTTTCATCGTTGCTTACATAATCAGTTGACCAAATGAAAGCATTAAAGCTAGTAAGTCCTATCATATCAGATTCATCAAGGTCTGTAAATTCAAAATTTGGTTCACCAGGGCTTAATGGGTCTAAACTTCCATCCGGCAACAATCTACCTCTCGTTGGAACACCATCTCCCTCACCTTCATCACCCGTTCCAGGAATTCCATCTACCCCGACATCATCTATTAACGGATTCCAATCTCCATCGTTATCTATCCCATCCTGCTGGCTTTCGTCTATCATAGCATCTCCATCGTTGTCTATACCATCATATGGATTACCTGGGGACTCCAAAAATTTATAACCGAAATATCCCGGTTTTAACCCAAACATACCTCTGCCATCATGATCCCACGAATAAACCATACTTCTTGCGTAGACAGGAATGTTATCAACAGGTGGATAATTTGGAACATTATACGGCGGAATGAAATAAGAATCATCATCAGAGTAATCCGTTGCACCGCCAACATGCGGATCACCCCACATACCGAATACAACTGAATCAAGATTTTTTGGACTGACATTTGTAATCGTATAAACAATGAAAATAGCATCTTCAGCAAGTGGATTAGCCCACTGTAAAACTCTTACCTGCGCTTGTATCCCTAAACCTCTTCTTGTTGAATCATCCGGGAATGGGAAATATGCAAACTCTTCATTATCTCTATCATCCATTACATAGAAAGCTTCAAGGTCTGCTTGTGTAGCATCTCTTGAAAGATAGCCAGGCCAAACATATTTACCCAAAACTGGATCATACCAACTTGATGGCCATGAATCAGGTTTCCCATCACCATTCAAATCTTTATCAGGATTGTGTGCTATCTTATCTTGATTCGGATCCGCATAACCAGGCAAAGGTTGCCATCCCCATCTTTTAGTTCCATCTGGCGAGCGGTCACCTCCATCAAGCAGTCCATCCGTTATTATATGAATTCTTTTTCCAGATGTATCAACTACTGAAGCCCCAACAAGAGGTCCAAATTCATACGCATACCCCAAACCATTCCAAACAACATCCGTAATTCTATCCCCAGGCGCAGACAATGAACCATAATTGTAAATCGTAACGGTAATTTTATTACCATTCATCACAAGTTTTTTTCTATCGGCTTCACCACCAACTTTTCTTATCTTTCTATCTATTTCCTTGTAATATCTTTCTCTTTCCTCAGGGGTCATCTCTTTTGGGTTCTTCCATTTTTTCTTCCAATCAGGATCATTTGCAAGATGAGGTGGTGGAACGATTTCAATGTTTTGTTTCAAAAACGTAGATTTTCTCAACATTTCTTCGTATCCATTCGCTATGTAATCAGATATAACCTTATGCTCAACTTTTCTTTGCTCTTCTCTTTCTTTTGAAGTAAGTCCCCGCAAAATTTCAAGAGCTTTTTCTCTGTCAGATTTTTTCTGTTGAGAAATCAACGGGCTAAAAATTAACACAAGCAAAACAAGTAAGTAAATTTTACTTTTCATGGCTTGATGAACAAATCTTTTGTTTTTAAAATCCTATTGAAAAACCAACTCTGACTTCTCTTGGCGGATAATAATAATGTGGTCTTGTGTAATAATCATCTGATGAATGAACCCCCGGAATCTTACCAACCCATTGATCAACCACAATACCTTCACCCCTTTGCTTTGCAAGTGTGTATTGCGCCGTCCCAGTGTCATCGTAAACATATCTTTCATTAAGTGTGTCAAATAAGTTATAAACTTTAACAAAGAAACTCCATCTCAATCCAAACCACTTGAACAATTTCTCAAACATCATATCCACTTGAATTCTAGCTGGCTTCCTCTCGCTATTTCGTCTTAATTCAAGGCGATTGTTCGTAACATACGGAGTGTATGGAAGCCCAGAGCCATATTGTCCGATAAAGCTCAAAAGCCAGTTGTCTTGAATTCCTATGCTCAATGTTCCGTTCAAAGTGTGCGTTTGATCCCAATCAAGGTAAACAAGAATTTTTTCTGGCTCTCGCCCAGATTTCAAATCTATAAAGAAAGCATCTGGATTTGGATCGTTACCCTCAGCAACTTGATAAGTATAATCAAGTGTTGCAGCGATGAGTTCGCCTTTCAATCTACGTTTTACAAGTGAAAGTGTAAATCCTTTGATGTTTCCGTAATCTTTATTGACATAAAGATTGTAAACTTTCTCCTGACTTATTCTCGTTCTCTGCAATGCCAGAAGATCGCGAACATCTTTGTAGAATCCAGTTATATTAATTGCAAGATTATCTGTTAATTGCTGTTGTAAACCGAACTCATAAGCAACGGTTTTCTCCGGTTTTAAATTAGCATTTCCGAAAGTAGGTGTCCCAACAAATAATGCAGATTCAAATTCTGGGTTCGTGTAAAGATAAGCAAACGGTGGCATCTGCAAAAACCAACCATAGGAAAAGTGCAAAATTCCCCTATCAGTTATCGGATAAGAGACACCAAGTCGTGGACTTATCTGATGTTTTGGAGATGCCCTTGCAATCAAAGTATCACGAACAATCATCGGCGGAATCGTTGGGTCGTTTGGATCAGGATAGAAAATAAATCGTGAATAATCCGCTTTCGCATCAAAGTAATCATACCTTATACCAAAATTAACAATCATATCTTTATACTCCATCTTGTCCTGAGCGTAAACGGAAAAAATAACAGGTCTTCGTGTATATCTGTTGTGATATGGTGATGTAATGTCTGGAATCGTTGGCTGAAGATATTTAACTGTATCTCTCAAAACTGTGAAATAAACAAAATCAAGTTTATGCAAACGAATTTCAAAACCCGTTTTTATCTCGTGGTAATTTGAAACCTGACTTGTTATATCAAACTTTGCCATAAATGTCCTTGAATCTCTATAAACATGGTCGTTTTGTGTCCCGCCGAAATAAAAAGTAAAACTTGTCGGTCTTGCTAATCTTTCAATCGGCTGGTATCTTGGATCAAGTGGATCTTCATAAACATATTGTCTGAATTTTTGATAGTTATAAGATGCTTTGAGTTCGTAAAATGTTTTATTACTTATAGCGTGAGATAATGTGAAGCCAACTTTATAGTTTTCATCGTGATATTGATAAGTTCCATCTGGATTATATTTAAACAAATGATTGTATGTCTTATACCAACTTCTGTCGTAAAGTCCGTCAATGTTTAACTTAATGGTTGGTGAAATTCTAAATGTTAATTTCGCCGTTGTATTCAAATTCCTACTTGGATTCATTGGAACAATTGCACTATCTCCCGTCATCGGAATCTTCCAGTTATTCGCATCATTGAAGTTAGGTTGATCGCTTGGTTGATGCTCTCTTACTCCATAAAGCCACCCTTTGTTTTGTTCCCACCTTAATGATGTAAAGAAAGAAATTGTTTTGTTAAGCAGCGGGAATGGACCGCCAAGGCTAAATTCAACAACTGGATTATTTCGCGGATCAACTTTATCTATGTTGAAGAATATATTTTTATGCCTACTCACAAAATCACCAGTATATACAAGCAATTCACCGGTATATTTTTGTCCTCCTTCTTTTGTAACTATATTAACAACACCGCTCATTGCGTTCCCGTATTCAGCATTAAATGTTCCACTCACGACCGTCATTTCTTGGATCGCATTCCTTGCTATCTGCATTCCAAGTGTATTAAAAAATGGATCATTTATTGAAAGTCCGTCAATTGTATAAGCGATCTCGCTTGTTCTTCCGCCTCTTATATGAATATCACCGCCAGCACCAACGACAACGCCAGCTTGGAGAGTTAAAACTCTCTGAAAGTTTTCAACAGGTAATTCACGAATTTGTTCAGCATCAACAACCGCTTGTGAAGATGTTAAGTCCGCTCTTACAAGTGGACGTTCAGCTTCAACAACAACAGGCGGAAGACCGATTGCCTCTGGTTCCATTTCAAAATTTAAAGTCGTTGTCAAATCAGCTGAAACCTTAACATTTTTAACCGTTATTTTTCTATAACCGACCGCAGAAACAACAACAGTGTAAGTTCCAGGCGGTATATTCGTGATAACATAATATCCATTTATATCGGTAGCTGCACCAAGCGTTGTCCCTTCAAGAACTACATTCACACCAGGTAATGGTTCTTTTGTTTCAGCGTCAATTATTCTACCCGCAATTTTACCTTTTGTCCCACTATAAAGCCAAGTAGCAACTGAAATTAAAGCGAGTAAAAGCATAAAATAACGCTTCATCTCAAATCAACCTCCTTAGTTTTTTACTTAATGATAGCGAATTTAGTTAATTTTTGCCCGATACATGGAGCATCAAATTTTCTCTTTTTTCCTCTTTCAAGTTTAAAATGTTCCTGCAAAATCTCAATTGCTTTTTTCTATCTGAAAGTTTAGTTTGCAAGGATGAGAAATTAACAAAAACAATTAAACAAATCATCAAAACACTCAAAATTCCCCCCAAATTGCGTGCGAAAATCCGTAAACTTTGATTAGTGATAACGAAGTGCTTTGAACATATCATTTTGCACGGAAAATTTTTGATTATTATGACAAGACAATCTAATTCTTTCCTAAATATAAAAAAGCACGATAACTTTGTCAATAAAAATCTGTTCAAAATTCCACCGTCAAAAAACTCACATCAACTCACGCCTTTTGCTCAAATATCTAAAAAGCGCAACATCAAACGGCGTTGCCGTATCCATAAGTTCATAATCAATCCCGTTGGCTAAACATTCAATTCTATATCTTTTTATAAACTCATCAATCGCACGCTGATAATCTTTTCGTATGTAAAGCGACTGCGTCATTATCTTCTCCGATGTTTCCATATCTTTAAACAAAGCATCAACATTGAAATCAAAATTTCTCTCAACAGGGTCAAGTATCTGAAAAACGATTATCTCATTCTTCTTATGTTTGAAATGTTTAAATGCACTTATAACCTCATTCTGATCATCAAGCAAATCACTTAACACAATCACAAGCCCCCTTCTTTTTATTCTCTCTGCGACAAGATGAAGCGATTTGGCAGTGTTTGTCTTGCTCCCTGGCTCCGTCCTTTCAAGTTCAGAAAGTATGACATCAAGATAACTTCTCACAGATCGTGGTGGCAAAAACTTTCTTATACCTTCATCATAAATCACAAGTCCAACCGCATCTCTTTGCATCATCATAAGATAAGCCAACGCCCCAGCAAGATAACATGCATAATCAAACTTTCTTACATTATCACCCGAAGAATATGCCATTGATCCACTCGCATCAAGAATTATATAAGCCCTTAAATTTGTTTCCTCTTCAAACTGCTTTATAAAATATCTATCAGTTCTGCCGTAAACTTTCCAGTCAATATATCTTGTCTCATCCCCCGGAGAATACTGCCTGTGCTCGGAAAATTCAACGCTAAAACCATGATATGGACTTTTGTGAAGCCCGACGATAAAACCCTCAACAACAAGCCGTGCTATGAGTTCAAGATTTGAAAGTTTTGAAACGACTTTCGGATCAAGATATTTCCTATGATTTTCCTGCATCTTTAAAAAATTTATTTTTAACCAAGTTGAACCAGAAAAACTCCAGCAACGACGAGCGTCCCTCCAATTAAAAATGGCAATGTTATAGGATTTCCAAAAATTAACATTCCAAGAATCGCAGTTATTATCGGCTGACCGTTTGTAAAGACAACAACTTTACTTGCCTCTATCTTCCCAATGGCATAATACCAGAGAAAATAACCAAAAATTGATGTTCCAACACCAAGATAAATAACTCCAAGCCACGAACCAAATGAAACACCAGAAAAATCAATCCTTAAAAAATCATATAAGCCGACTGGAAAATAAATCAAACTCCCAACTATTAAAGCAATCCCCGTGACATAGACAGCACCATATTTTACTATCATCGGTTTCCCAAGTATTGAATAAAGAGCCCAGAACATCGCACCAAACATTATTATAATGTTGCCCTTTAAATACTCAATGTTCAAATTCACTCCATGCTCGGCAAAAACAATTCCTATCCCGATAAAACTTAACAAAACACCTGAAACTTTGTAAAAGTTAATTTTTTCCCCCAAAAATAAAGCGGAAAATATCAACGCAAAAATTGGCGTCATAGCATAAATCAAAGATGCATTCCCAGGGGTCGTGTATTTATCCCAAATATAAACGCACCTTGATTCAGCGGAACTGCAAGAAGACCCAAAATGAAAAATTTAAACTTGTCCTCACGAGCAATTCTAACTCGTCTGTATTTTGAAAAAGAAATTAAAAACCCAAAACCAATCCCTGCAATTCCCGATCTCAAAAGCGTAAGCGTCATCGGTGTAATTTCCTTTACAACCGCTTTTGCAATTATATGCGTTAAACTTGCGATCAATGTCTGTATCGTGAGCCAGAAATAAACCATCTCAAAAAATTATTTCGTTTCAAATAAATCAATGATTTCTTCGCAACTTCCGACAAAAGCACCTTCTTCCAAAGCCAACTTAACAAATTCCTCATAAACAAAATCCCAACCCCAAGAATCAAACTCATCATAAACCGTATTATGAAACAAAACTGTCATCACGCCACCAAAAACCTTAACAACCCGAAGCAACTTAACAACCTCACTCAATATCTCCTCAATTGACTTAACATTTTTCCCATACTGATAAACCGCATCCATAAAGACAATTGGAATCTCATAAATTTCCATCTCAACATTTCCATCAACATCAAAAATTTTGAACGGAAAAGCATAACCACACCTGAAACCCTGTCTTGATGTAAAACCAAGTGTTGAATCATATTTAAAACCAAGTTCGCTCTGAATAAACGGTGTTATCTTAAAATTGTATCTCAAATAATGCTGTCTTACCCCAAAAACATTTGAGCCAACAAATTCCAAAATTTTCTCTTTCTCGTTTCTCATCAATTCAATTTTATCAAAAGCATCAAAACTTGGATGAAGCCCAATTTCAAATCCATTTTCCTTCAACTTGCGAACAAATCCAAACATAAACTCATCCCATTTGTATCTTGCGTCATACTTTGTCGCACCACCAGATTTGAGAAAGAAAGTTGATTTTACTCCAAACTTATTTTCAAACTCAAAAATTTTCCCCATCCCTTCACGATATGGATCATAGCCCTTTAAAAAATAATAAAGAAACTTTGCAAATCGTTCTCTTCTCTTTTGAATTTCTTCCCTCCCCATTATAAACTTATTCACAATCTCATTGTAAACTCCAAATGGCGACCATTTCCTTAACACATCAACATCGTGCGTCAAACACACAGCAAAATTTTTGCCTTCCCAATCTCTTTGCTTGCTTACGACATCAATTTTCTCAAGAAATTTTTTCAGGATGAAAAAATAAAAATTAACAATTGGAAGATCAGAAACGCCAAGTTTTACGAGAAGATTTTCATCATCGGGAAAACGCCCGAAGTCATCTCTTTTAACTTTGACTCTCTCATCCCACGAAGAAAGAAAGTAAAAAGCACAGGATAAAATATCAAAATTTATTCTCAAAAAATCATCAACTTCAAAAATTGGTTCACCAGTTACAAAAAAGACAGGAAGGTTGAAACCTTCAAACTCAACTGGGGCAAGTGGAGTTTTTAGATTAACAAAATGAATTGTTGCAATTTCATATAACTCATCATACGATTTCCGTCTCTCAAAAAGTTCAATCGCTTGAGTGCTTTTTCCGATTGAAATGCTTTTATCCCTTCGCACAAAATTTGAGCCATAATAAATCAACGGTTCATTATTTGATACATCATCTATTGAACTCACAATATCAAATTCAATTCCATAAACGAGCGAAAAATTTTTCAAGACATATTCAATCCTTCTCCTGTGCGAATCATTATCAACATCAAGAAAAACTTTCACCTGCATAATCTCCTCACTTAACACTTACACTGCTTAAAGAAACGAAATCATAAAGCGGGAATCTCTCGCAAAGTTCCCTTACCTGCTCTCTCACTTCTTTGTAAACATTTTCATTGCCGATGTTGGAAATAACCTTATCAATCAACTCAGCGATAAATTCCATTTCCTGCTCTTTCATTCCGCGCGTCGTAAGAGCTGGCGTCCCAAGACGAATTCCACTTGTGACAAGCGGGCTTTTATCATCAAACGGAACCATATTTTTATTCACGGTTATCCCGGCTTGTTCAAGCGCCTTTTCAGCCTCTTTGCCTGTTACACCTTTATTCCTCAAATCAATCAAAATCAAGTGATTATCTGTTCCACCAGAAACAAGGTTATATCCAAGTTGAATTAATTTATTTGCGAGCGCTTTTGCATTTTTTATGATTTGAGCGGAATACTCCTTAAACTCTGGCTTTAAAGCCTCTCCAAACGCAACTGCTTTCGCTGCGATAACATGCATCAAGGGTCCACCTTGAATCCCGGGCATAACAACACCATCAATTAATTCAGACATCATACGGAGACGATCACCTTTCGGAGTTTTAACACCAAATGGATTTTCCCTGTCTTTATACATCAAAATCAAACCACCGCGGGGACCTCGCAATGTTTTATGCGTTGTTGATGTCACAATATCGCAGTATGGCAATGGATTGTTAAGTAGCCCCGATGCAATAAGTCCTGCTGGATGGGCTATATCTGCCATAAGATAAGCGCCAACTTTATCTGCTACTTCTCTGAATGCTTTGTAATCATAATCTCGCGGATAAGCACTTGCACCGACAATTATCATTTTCGGCTTCTCACGTTTTGCGATGTCCTCAACCTCGTTCATATCTATCATTCCTGTTTCCTTTGAAACGCCGTAAAAAACAGCGCGATAAAGTTTGCCTGAAAAATTCACCGCCGACCCGTGCGTGAGATGTCCGCCGTGCGCAAGATTTAATCCAAGAATTGTATCTCCAGGTTGCAAAAATGTAAAATATGCAGCCATATTCGCTTGACTTCCAGAATGCGGTTGAACATTGGCATATTCACAATTAAAAAGTTTCTTTGCTCTTTCTCTCGCAAGATTTTCAGCTATATCAACAAATTCACATCCGCCGTAATATCTTCTTCCGGGATAACCTTCCGCGTATTTATTTGTCATAACTGAGCCCATCGCCTCAAGCACAGCCCTTGAGACAAAATTTTCACTTGCGATCAATTCAAGTGTATAATTTTGCCTTTCAACCTCGCCAGCAATTGCGTTGTATATTTCTGGGTCTTGCTCTTTTAATGTTAAGAACATAACTTTGGATAATTTTGTTTTGATTTACAGATAACATCTCTTTTTTGCCTCAAACTTCAACCAGTCACGAAAATCTGGATGCGCGATCTCAATTAACGCTTTCGCTCTTTCTCTTATACTTTTGCCGTGAAGATAAGCAACTCCGTATTCAGTTACAACATAATGCACATCTCCACGAGATGTCACAACCCCAGCTCCTTCCGTCAAGACAGGGACAATTCTTGAAATAGTTCCATTTTTTGCCGTGGAAGGCAAGGCTATTATCGGCTTCCCGCCTTTTGAGCGAGCAGCTCCACGAATGAAATCAACCTGCCCTCCAATCCCACTGTAAATTTTATGTCCTATTGAATCAGAACAAACTTGACCCGTCAAATCAATTTGCAAAGCAGAATTTATCGCAACCATCTTCTCATTTTGAGCAATTATAAACGGATCATTCACATAATCGCTCGGATGAAATTCAAAAAGAGGATTGTTATCAATGAATTCAAAAAGCTTCTTAGTCCCCAAAACAAAACTTGCGATAACTTTTCCCCTGTGTAAAGTTTTTTTCTCGTTATTTACAACGCCTGACTCAATCAGTGGCAGAAGACCATCGCTGAACATTTCGGTGTGAATCCCAAGATCTTTTTTATCTTTCATAAAAAGCAAAACAGCGTCAGGAATCCCACCAATCCCCATTTGCAATGTTGAACCATCTTCAATTAACTCCGCAATGTAGCCCGCAATTTTACGATGAAGGTCTGTAATTTCCTCTTTTGGAAGTTCAAACAAAGGTCTATCTGATTCAACAAAGTAATGAATCTTGCTCACATGTATGAAGCTATCCCCAAGGGCTCTTGGCATGTTTGGATTTACCTCTGCTATTACAATTCTTGCGGTCTCAGCTGCTGCTTTTGTGCATTCAACACCAACGCCAAAACTACAAAATCCATATTCATCTGGTGGTGAAACTGTTATAAGTGCAACATCTATTTTGTATTCACCACTGTAAAACAATTTTGGAATTTCAGATAAAAAAATTGGGACAAATTCAGCTCTACCGTCATTTACCGCATCCCTTACATTTGCACCCGTGAAAAAAGCACGATGCTTAAAATGCCCCTGCATTTCAGGAGCAACATAAGGAGCTTCACCAAATGTTAAGATATGTGCTATCTCAACATTTTCAAGTTCGTCTTTTCTTGCAACAAGTGCTTTTATAAGTGGTTCAGGAGTTGCACATCCGGGATGAACCCAGACCTTATCTCCTGATTTTATAACTTTAACAGCTTCTTCTGCTGTGACTGTTCTTTCTTTAAAGTGCTTTGTCCAGCTCATAGGAGTTCTTCTATTTTTTTATATTCAAGATTGAAAATTTCAGCGATGTTTTTATTCGTGCAAAAACCAGCGTGAGTGTAAATTCCTTTACCAAACGATGGTCTCTCCCTCACTGTTTGTGAGAGCCCCTTTTCAGCAATTTCAATTATGTAAGGCAAACTAACATTCGTGAGAGCATAAGTTGCGGTTCTTGCGACATTTGAAGCCATGTTCGGAACACAATAATGAATCACACCATACTTAACAAAAACAGGATTTGCAATTGTCGTCGGTCTGCTCGTTTCAACGCATCCACCTTGATCAATTGAGACATCAATTATAACTGAACCCGGCTTCATCTTCTTAACCATCTCCTCTGTGACAATTTTCGGGGTCAAAGCACCGTGAATTAAAACCGCACCGATCAAAACATCGGCGAATTGAACTGCTTTTTCAATGTTATAAACATTTGCAATCGCAGTTTCAACTCTTTTGTCAAAAAGTTTTTCAACTTCACGAAGTTTGTCAATATCTTTATCAAGGACAACAACATGAGCCCCGAGACCAAGAGCTGCTCTTATAGCGTTTTGCCCTACAACGCCAGCACCAAGTATCACAACCGTCGCAGGTGGAACTCCGGGAATTCCTCCGAGAATAATTCCCCTTCCACCATCCTCATTTTGTAGGTATCTTGCTGCGACAACAATTGCCATTTGCCCAGCGATTTCACTCATCGCTTGAAGAATCGGAAGTCGCCCATCCGGAAGCTCAATTATCTCATAACCAATAGCAGTGATTTTCCTTTCAAGCAAAATTTCAATAAATTTCCTCGGCGCAACAGCAAGGTGAAGAAATCCAAACAGTAGATGTCCCTCGCACAAATAATTATAATCTTCTTCCGTCGGGCGAGCAACCTTCACAACCATTTGTGCTCTTTTATAAACCTCCTCCCTTGAAAAAACAATCTTCGCCCCCATCTTCTCATATTCAGCATCACTGAAACCGCTGTATTCACCAGCGGATGATTCAACATAAACTTCATGCCCACGCTCAACAAGTGCTTTTACCCCGGCAGGTGTAAGTGCTACTCTTCTTTCAAAAATTTTTTGTGTGTCAATGCTTTCTTTTGGAATTCCGATGTTCATCGCTGTTCCAAATTTTGATTTTTTCTCCATCAAATATACGAAAAACTTTTCACAAAACATTGAAATAAAGAAATTAACACCTCAAAATATCCACACCCCGAACCCGCTTTCATCTTTGACTTGACAAAAATTAACCCCGAAATGAAGCAATTATCAACTCTGCGAGAAATTTTGCATCTGGCTTGGGATTGTATTTCATCGGATTTATATCAACTACAAGTCCAAACTTTTCACATTCCTTCAATGTCGTATCACCAATCACAGCGATTTTCTGCCCGTTGAACTTTACATTTCCAAAAATCTCAAAAAAATTTCTCACGCTTGACGGACTAAAAAAAGTTATAACCTTAATTTCGCCATTTTCAATCATCTTTTTAACCTCTTCTTTCATCTCATCGCTCACATCTGGCTTTATCGTTTTATAAACAACCACATCATCAATTTCAAAGCCGAAATCTCTCAAAATTTTGATGAAACTTTCATCAGCAAGATTCCCGCGCGGAAATAAAAATTTACGCCCCGAATTTTTATCAATAAGAATTTTTTCAATCAAACCCTCTTTATCCGACTTTTCTGGCAACTCATTAACTGTCAAACCGTATTTTTCAATCTCCTTCTTCGTCTTAACCCCAACAGCATGAAAATTTTTCGCTTTCAAAACTTCAATAGGAAAAAATTTTAAAAACCTATCAAAGAAAAACTTAACACCATTTGCACTTGTGAAAATTAAATCAGTGTAGTCATCAATTTTCTTAATCTTCGCATCAACTTCATCCCACGAATCTGGCTCCGTTATTTCAATGGTCGGGAAAAACACTGGGACGAATCCAAATTCAGCAAGATATTCGGCAAATTCACCCGCCTGCGACTTCGCACGCGTTATTAAAACTTTCATTTTAAGAACTTAACTTTCTTATCTCATCAAGTATCTTCGCTCCACCTTGTTCAAGTAATCTTTGAGCGAGTTCAAAACCAACTTCTTCAACATTGTTCCCAATTTCTTTTTCAATTGAATCGCGAACTAAAAAAGTCCCGTCAAGATTGCTTATCATCGCAGAAAGTTTAATTTTCCCATCCTTTAAACTCGCAAAAGCGCCAATTGGAATTTGACATCCTCCTTCAAGATACTTTAAAAGTGCTCGTTCGGCTTTTGTTGCAAGTTCCGTTTCAGAATGATTAATTTTTCTGACTATCTCAAAAATTTTTTCATCCCTTTCTCTGATTTCAACTGCTATCGCTCCCTGACCAACTGCGGGCAAAATCACATCCGTTGATATAATCTCCGAAACTCTTCCCAAATAGTTCATTCTGCTAACACCCGCAAAAGCAAGCACCATTCCATCCCAATTTGATTCGTCAAATTTCCTAAATCTCGTATCAATGTTTCCACGAAGATCAACGAATTTAAAATCCCCTCTGAAATGGAGAAGTTGTGCCTTCCTTCTTAAACTTCCTGTTGCTATCGTTGCACCAGTTGGAAGTTCGGAAAGTTTTAAATTGTTTTTAGAAATTAACACATCTCTTACATCTTCTCTCTCGGTCACTGCTCCAATTATCAAACCATCGGGCAACTTCGTTGGAAGGTCTTTTAAACTGTGAACTGCTAAATCAATTTCACCGTTCAAAAGTTCAATTTCAATCTCACGTGTGAAAATTCCTTTATCACCAATTTTTGAAAGTGGTGAATCAAGAATTTTGTCACCTTTCGTTTTTATTATCTTGATCTCAAATTCAAGGTCGGGGAAATTTTCTGAAAGTTTTTTCTTCACAAATTCCGTCTGCCATAGAGCAAGTTTGCTTCCTCTCGTCCCGATGATTATTTTTCTCATTCAAAATTTAAAATTTATTTTTGCTCAAGCCCAAACAACTCACGCACAAATTGGATAAACTTTATACGCTCTGAATCTGGCTTACCGTTTGACGATTCACGAATGCTTACAGTTGGAGTGTGAAGAAGTTTATTCACAAGAGACCTTGTCAAAGCATCAACCTTTTGAAAATCTTCAGGTGAAAATTTATTTCTGTATTTTTCAATTTCCGCTTGTCTTATCTTTTCAAATCTTTCACGCAATAACTTTATCGTCGGAGCAACCTGATGAGCGTCATACCACTTTATCAAATTTTTTAACTCCTCATCAATTATTTTTTGAACCTTCGGAATCTCATTTAATCTGCGCTCGTAATTTGCCTTTGCGATCGCCTCAAGCGAATCTATATCTTCAAGAAAAACATTTTCAATCTCTCTAACTTTCGGATCAACATTTCTCGGAACACCAATGTCAATGATAAGAATCGGTTTATTCCCTCTTTTTGCCATCGCCGACTTAACTTGAGAAAAATTCAAAATGTAATCATTAACTGCAACAGAACTTATGACTATATCAACTTCACCGAGTTTATCTTGAATCTCATCAAGTTTCACAACTTTGCCATTAAATTCTTTTGCAAGTTTTTCCGCTCTCTCAATTGTCCTGTTTGCGATGTAAAGTTCATTTATCCCCCGTGATACAAGATGTTTTGCAGTTAACTCTGCGGTTTCACCAGCACCGATTAACAATCCTTTCTTTTTTGATATATCCGCAAAAATTTTCTCTGCAAGTTCAACCGCAGCATAACTGACAGAGACTGCACCTTCGCTTATTGCCGTCTCCGTCTTTGCTCTTTTCCCAGTTCTAAAAGCGGTATGAAAAACCTCGTGAAGAAGTGTTCCAACAACACCGCACTTAACCGCAACCTCATAAGCATCTTTCACCTGCCCGAGAATTTGAACATCACCGATAAGCATTGAATCAATCCCCGACGCAACTTCAAGAAGATGTCTTACCGCATCATAAGAACGCATTATGTAAAAGTGCGAATGTTTAACGATGTCTTCAGCCCGCTTGCCCGAAATCAAAAAATTTATCACATCTTCACACTTTACACTTTCATCTCTGAAAACGCCGTAAAGTTCTGTTCTATTACAGGTTGAAAGAAGAACGCCTTCTTTGAGAAAAAGTTGAACTATTTCTGGCAAAACTTTTTCAACCTCGTCAAGTGTATAATAAAGCTTTTCCCTTACCTCAACACTAGCAGTTTTATGGTTCAATCCAATTAAAACCAAATCCATACATTGCTCTGAAATTAATTATCAATAAAACTTGTGGAATCCCGACAAAGCGTTAGCAAAAGCCATAAGTATAAACGCAAGGATAAAACCAATTATTGACATCAACGCTGTCTTCTTCCCCGTTAAACTCGTTATTTTCTTCACACCAAGACCACCTGCATAAACAATCCATATCATAAAAGTTCCAACAAGCTTTGCATCCGTATAAGAAAAGTTTTCAAATGCTCTTGGCAACCAAATAAAACCAAAAATTATCACCAGAGTTAGAGCAACAAATCCAACGATTGCAGACTTATACATCATTGATTCAATCGTTTCAAGGTTTGGCAAATTTTTATAAACTGTGTCAAATGTTTTCGTTCGCAATTTATGATAAAGCATAATGTAAAGAAGCCCGTAAATCGCCGAAAGCGCAAAAGCGGAATACCCAACAAGCGCAGATGTCACATGAAGCGCAAGCAATTCATTCTTTAAAACATCGTGCTCAAAACCATAAACATCCCTTGAAAAAATTCCCGCTATCAAAACAAGAAGCGAAGATATCAAAGTTGCAAAAAAGCCAGTGTTTTTAATTTTAGTCATTGACTCAATCAAGATGTAAGCAAGCGAGAGAGAAAACCCAAGAACGCACAAAAGCTCAAAAATTGAAGTGACAGGCGGATGTTTAAGCTCGGCAGTTCTTATGATAAGATAAATGAAATGAAAAGTTAATGTAAAAACGAGAAATTTTGTCTTCAATCTTTTAGCAAGCGAATCATCTTTAAAAAACGCTCTTCCATACATCCAGCTTGTCGCTATGTATAGGAACGGGAGAAGAAATTTAAAAATTTTCAACACCAGAAACGCCACTGCATCTTTTTCGTTTATTTTTTCAGATTTAAATATAACTCCACCCGAAAATTAAAACAAATTTGAAACCTAAAACAACATAATATCACACCGAAAACCAAACGCTTGAAATTTTATTTCAAAAAGTTTTAATTTTTATAAAACAACCACAAAAAACGAAAATAGGAGGTGAAACTCCTATGTTAAATAAACTTAACTTGACTTTGTTGCTTTTACTTTTTCATACATCGCCAATCTTGGCTCAGGATTATTTCAACGAAAAGGTTAAATTCATATTTGACAGTTGGAAGTATAACTTCGGCTGGGAAACCCTTGGTGGTGGTTACATAAGATATTTTCTTCTGTTTACAGATTCAAACATCGTCGTCGTAAAAACTAACCAGATTTCACACACAACAAATGTTAGTAACAATGCAGTTTTCAGCGCAGATGATATACGTTTAATTCCATTAACTGCAATTTTAAATACCCTATTTGAAAAAATTCTCCCAGATCCACAAAAAGAGATGAACGCCCAAGTCAAAAACGCAATCAACCTTGCATCTGAAAATCCAACAGTTAAAAATGTCTTTCTTGCTCTTTCGTCCATTCTTGATGAAAAGAATCTCAAATGTGAGATAAAAGAAGTTATACCTTATAGTGAGATTGAAAGTGTAGAAATAAAGGGCAAAGATAGAGAGGTTAATCTAAAATTTAAATTTCAAAACAAAAAGTATAAATACACCGCAAATTATAACGATTACAAATTAGCCGATAAAGTTAGAAATGCTCTAAATGACATTTTAAAAGGTAATCAAACCGACCAAAATTATCTCTCTTTACTTAAAGAAACAAACATACAAGAAGAAAATGAGATTAAAAGAAGTTCTTTATTCCTTGAACTTTTCGGTCAGAGTTTGTTTTTATCTGCCAATGTAGATTATCGCTTCCATCCTAACTTTTCATTCAGAATAGGTTTTTCTTGGCTTATTTTTGGCATTGGTTTTCCGTTGTCATTAAGCTTTATAAGCCATCCTAATTCCTCTCATCATCTTGAAATTGGAGCTGGTATAACTTTTGTTGAAAGATCTTCTATTTTATCAGGACTAATTGGCTATCGCTATCAACCACCAAAGGGTGGATTGTTTTTTAGGTTATCTTTCACACCAGTACCTGTGATGATTCAAACATACGAGTATGATATCACCGGTCTTCGTGATGTTCGTAGATTCACATTTATCATTATCATCGGAATTTCACTTGGTTATAGTTTCTAAATAACATCGCAAGTTCATCGGTATTGAAAAAACTAAAACCAACATTAACTTTTACTTGCTTTACCAACTCAAATTCTTTTTTATCCCCTTACAAATCGCTCAATCAAAAATTCAATTTTATCAACATCATACGGTTTCTGAATGAAACCATCAAGTCCTTCTTCAGCCATTAAAGTCGTTGGAGATGGTTCTGTTAAAAAATATCCACTTGTTAAAACAACCCTTGCATTTGGATCAATTTGCCTTATCTTCCTAAATGTCGTTATCCCATCAATCGTCGGCAAACCTATATCAAGTATAACGATGTCAATCTTGCCCATGTTCATCTTGTAAAGTTCAATCGCATCATACCCATCATCCGTCGCAATCACAGTATAACCTCTTGATTCAAGATATTCTTTCAAAAGGTATCTTAAACTCTCTTCATCTTCAACTATCAACACAACCGCAGGTGTTATCTTTTCAACTTTAACTTCCTCAATAACCTCAACTTTTCTCTCAACCGCAGGTAGATAAATGTAAAAAGTTGTGCCTTTGCCTGTTTCAGTTTCATAAGTTATATAGCCGTCATGAGATGTTATAATTTTAAGCACAATTGGAAGCCCAAGCCCCGTCCCTTTCTCAACAGGTTTCGTCGTAAAAAATGGCTCAAAAATTTTATCCCTAATTTCCTCTGGAATGCCTGTGCCTGTATCCGAAACTGCAATTTCAACATAATCTTCATCTGAAACATCGTGAAACCTTGTTTTAATTAAATCAGCGCTAACATTTTTTGCGGTAATCTTCAAAACCCCGCCATCTGGCATAGCATCACGAGCGTTTATACACAAATTCATAATCGCTTGAATTATCTGACCATAATCAGCATTTATAAACTTAACATTTTCATCAACCCAAGTTTCAATCTTTATGTTTTCAGGAAAACTGTGACTTATCAAAGTTCTAACTTCGCCGATTAAATCTCTAACATCAACCGTTGATGCTTTCCCTGTCTCACGCCTGACGAAATTGAGAAGTCGTCTTGTTATATCTGCTCCCCTTTCAGCGCTCTTCCTAATTATGTTCAATACCTTCATTATCTCTGGGTCTTCGCTTGATAATCGCCTTTGCAAAACCTTTATCCCTGTTTGAATTGAAGCGAGAACATTGTTGAAATCATGCGCTACCCCGCTTGAAATAGAACCAATTGATTCAAGTTTCTGAAATTGCAACATCTGTTCTTCAAAAAGTTTCTGCTCCGTAATATCACGCTTGATCGCAACGAAATTTGTTATATTACCCTTGCTATCAAAAAGCGGAGAAATGCTCATATACTCAAAATATAAATCGCCGTTCTTTTTTCTATTTATTAATTCACCCTCCCAAACCTCACCTTTCAAAATCGTATTCCACATTTTCTCATAAAAACTTTTATCCTGTTTACCACTCTTCAAAAATCTTGGGTTTTTCCCTATCACCTCGTGAAGTTTATAACCCGTAATTCTCTCAAAAGCAGGATTTACATATTCAATTTTACCTTCAACATCCGTTATCATAACTGCTTCGCTCAAATTTTCAATCGCTCTGCTTAACTTCAATCTCTCCTGTTGCAGTCGCTCTTCTTCCGTCACATCCCTTGCAATGACTATGTATCCATCAATTGCTCCACCAGAGGCAAAAATTGGCTCAATATCAACGATCAAAGATATTTCTCTCCCATCAACTGACTTAAACGAAACAGACCATCTTTTTATCCTCTCACCCTTCAACATTAAATTCTTGAACAACTCAATATCAACTCTATCAAGATTTAAAATTGAATCTATCTTTTTACCTGTTAACTTCCCAACATCAGTTGCAGAAACACCAATTATCCTTCTCATCTCGGAATTCAAATAAAGTAAATTACCTCGCTCATCCAGACGCAAAATCCCAATTGGAGCATTTTCAAGCACAGTTCTAATGAATTTTTCAGATGATTTCAAAAGATCAAAAAGTCGTGCATTTTCTACCGCACTTGCAATTTCACCGCATACATTTACCCCAAACTCAATTTCTTCATTTACAATCGCCCTCTTTGAATCAAAATAAATATCCAATCTTCCGATAAACCTCTCACGATGAACGATCGGGAAGAAAACAACCGACTTAATTCCACACTCCTTAAAAATCTCTTCATAATCAAGAAATGATTTTTCATTTTCTATGTCGCTTATCGTAATTGGAGATGCATTGGCTTCGCTGTGCCACGGCGTATATTTTTCCATCAATTTTAAAACTTTCTCCGACAGACCCAACGAAATTTTACACTTTAAAGCATCGCTTCCCTCTTTCAAAAAAATCGCAATTTTTTTCGTCCCATAATTTTCCATCAATAAATTTAAAACCGACCTCAAAATCTCTTCTATGTCAAGTTTAAACCCGATCGTCTGTGAAACTTTATTAAGCAAATTCAAATGTTTAAATCTCGTTATCGCTTGATTGTAAATTTGTGAATTTCTAAAAGCAGTTGCTATTTGAACTGCCATTCTCATTAAAAATTCCCTATCCTCCTGCTTTATTCCGTCAACTTTTTCACTTTCAACATTTAAAATTCCTATAACTTCATCCCCTATCATAAGCGGGACATCAAATTCAGACCTGATGATCGGATGCTCTTGAATATATCTTTCGTCTTTTAAAACATCTGGTGAATAAACAGAGGTGCGAAACATATAAGCATAATTTATCAACCCACGCCCGCCGATTGGTAACTCGTGGATCAAATACTTATCCTCAAATCCAACCGACTTAACAAGCCGAAATTTTTGCTCTTCTTTATTAACAAGATAAATTGAAAATCTGTAATATCCGAGCGTCTCTTTAAAAATTTTCAAAATTTCCTCCGCTGAATCCTCAATCTTGATGTTTGAGATTAAAGTGTGGTCAATTCTCGTGATGATATAATTTTCAAGATCACGCCTTTTTAGTTTATCAACAAGTTTGTTGAGTTTCATCCCAAGTTCTCCAACTTCATCACTGCTTTTAAATTCAAAATCAATATACTGCCCCTTCAAAGCACGATCAACCGCAATTTTATATTTCTCAATAGGGTTTAAAATCCGCCAAATGAAAATATACCCCGCAACAATGGCGAAAAATATCAACGAGAAAACAAGAATTGGCTCTGTGATGAATTTGCCTCGTGCTAAATTTGGAATTAAAATCAAAACAAGCATTATTAAAATTGTAAAAACGACAAACTTAAATTTTAAACTTACTGTTTTGAGCATGTCAACCTCTGGAATTTGCTATACCTGTTAAGAAGTTTAAAATGAAAAATGAAACCAATCTTGCGGTTTTGCCATCAATGTCAAACTCCGGGTTAAATTCAGCAATGTCAAGAATTTTAACATTTAAATTTAAACCACAATATAACGCAATTCTTAAAACATCTTCCACCTTTAACCCATCGGGATAAGTTGCACTTACTCCAGGTGCGTCGGAATTACGCACAGAATCAACATCAAAACTCAAATGAAGTGGATAATCTTTCAACTCATGATGAACCTGAACAAGGATTGAATCAAGCCCAGAATTTTTAACATCATCAAGTGTGAAAATTTTCACTCCTTTTTTAATGGCATACTCATAATGATGATAAGAATTTACAAAATTTTGAATTCCGATTTCAACTAATTTGTCGGGTTTACTTTCGGATTCAAGAATTTGTCTGAAAGGTGTTCCGCTGTTACACGGCTTGCTGTTTCTCACATCAAGATGCGAATCAATGTTTAAAACTGCCCTTTTTTCAAAATTCTTTGCAAAGCCAAGATAATCCGCAAAAGCAATATCATGCCCACCACCAATAACAATGGGCAAAATTCCATTCTTAATTAGTTCATCAACAATAAAAGAAAGTCGCTCGTGAATTTCTTCAAGCGTCCCATTTATCTTCAAGTTTCCAAGGTCAAAAATTTTTAATCTCGTTATTTGATTTTTAAATTTGAAATTGAAAGGTGTTAATCTGTAAAAATACCGTCTTACTTCGTCTGGGGCTTTTCTTGCGCCCGGACGTCCTTTATTTCTTTTTACGCCTTCATCTTGCGGAACACCAAGTAAAACAACATCTATCTCTTTAAAATCTTTTTTATCTCTTAACAC
>Ga0105162_1000534_pt1 | contig 24710 bp, 24 predicted proteins | sample JNZ201metaG_FD_81532 | JGI IMG/M metagenome (GOLD analysis project Ga0105162, IMG submission 81532) | Hot spring microbial communities from Jinze hot spring, China to study Microbial Dark Matter (Phase II) - JNZ 20120812A | ecosystem: Environmental > Aquatic > Thermal springs > Hot (42-90C) >...
CATCATTTAAACGCAAAAAACCAATGACTATTAAAAACTTTTAAAACCACGAAATTTGCTCAACTTGAAAAAATGACATTTTAAATTTATTTTTACTTTGTGTTAAACTTAAACATTGTAATCGCAAATGAAAATTGGCTTGTTTATACCCTGTTATATTGATCAGATTTATCCACAGGTTGGAGTTGCAACGGTTAAAATTTTAAAAAAATTGGGCGTTAAATTTGATTATCCCTTAAATCAAACCTGCTGTGGTCAGCCCGCATTCAACACTGGATACTGGGAAGAAGCAAAAACAATTGCAGAAAACTTTAAAAATATATTTTCCGATTTTGATTATATCGTCTCTCCATCTGGCTCTTGCACAAGTATGGTAAAAAATTTTTATCCAGAGATTTTACAAGATTCAAATGATTGGGAAAATAAAACTTTTGAATTGAGCGATTTTCTTGTAAATGTTCTCGGCGTTGATTCAACAGGTGCTGAATTTCCACACACAGTCGCATATCACGATTCTTGCCACGCTTTGAGAGAGCTTGGGATTAAAAACGAGCCAAGATTACTTTTAAGAAATGTCAAGAAATTAAAACTCGTTGAAATTGAAAACTCCGAAGATTGTTGCGGATTTGGTGGAACTTTCTCTGTTAAGTTTCCTGAAATATCAACCGAGATGGTAAAAGATAAAGTCAAAAGCATAGTCAACTCTGGTGCTGAATTTGTCACATCAACCGATTCAAGCTGTCTTATGCATATTTTTGGCTATGCAAAGAGAAAAAATTTCAAAGTCAAAATAATCCATATCGCTGAAATTCTCGCAAACTTTTAAAAAAATTTATTTTTCAAAATGAATTATACTCCGCAAAAATTTTCAATAAACGCCAAAAGAGCTCTTGAAAACGAAAAATTACGAGCGAACTTAACACGTGCAATCAAACACACGCTCACCAAAAGAACCGAAGTCGTATCTGAATTATCAAATTGGGAAGAATTACGCCAACTTGCACACGATATAAAGAAACACACGATTGAAAACCTCGGCTATTATCTTGAACTTTTTGAAAAAAGAGCAATTGAGAATGGGATAAATGTCTTGTGGGCAAAAGATGGAAATGAAGCGAGGGAATTTGTAATTGAAATTGCTAAAAAAGCAAAAGCAAAATTATGTGTTAAGTCAAAATCAATGGTGACAGAAGAAATTGGGTTAAGAGAATTCCTTGAAGAAAACGGAATTGAAACTGTTGAAACAGACCTTGGCGAATTCATCGTTCAACTTGCAAATGAAATGCCATCGCACATAACAGCTCCAGCAATGCATAAATCCAGAGATGAAATTGGGGAACTTTTTGCTGAAAAACTTGGAGTTGAATTGACGACAGAACCCGAAAAATTAACTGCGATAGCCAGAAAAATTTTGAGAGAAAAATTTTTAAATGCAGACATTGGAATATCGGGTGCGAATTTTCTCGTTGCTGAAACAGGTTCAATCGTTATAGTTGAAAACGAAGGAAATGCTGGTCTTACAACAACTCTTCCAAAAATTCACATTGCAATCGCTGGGATAGAAAAAGTTATACCACGACTTGTTGACTTGACGATTTTTTTCAAAATTCTTGGACGAAGTGCGACCGCACAGAGATTTACAAGTTATGTTTCAATTATAAACTCACCAAGAAAAAACAAACCAGATTCACCGGAAGAAATTTACATAATTTTACTTGACAACGGGCGAACGGAACTTTTAAAGTCGGAAAAATTAAAACCAGCACTTTACTGCATAAAATGTGGCGCTTGTATGCTTGCCTGCCCAGTTTATCAAAGAGTAGGTGGGCACACATACGGTTCAATCTATCCTGGACCAATTGGTTCTGTTCTCACTCCAACGATGTTCGGTTTCAACGAAGCGAAAGTTTTACCGTTTGCTTCATCTCTATGTGGCAGATGTTATGAAATTTGCCCCGTCAAAATTGAAATTCATCACATTTTGCTATGGTTGAGACATGAAGCTGTTCAAAAAAATTTAACATCAAAACTTGAAAAAATTGTTTTCAAACTTTGGACAATATCAATGCGAAATGTCAAGTTATATGAACTTGGTGCGTCGCTAATGAGATTTGTTTCAAAAATTGGTTTACAACCAAAATTTAAAAACTGGACGAAAACGCGCGATTTCCCTCAACTTGCTGAAAAATCTTTCAGAGAAATTTGGCGTAAAGAACTAAAAAACGATTTCAAATGAATTCAAGAGAACAAATACTCAAACTTTTGAAACAGCATCAAACTAATAAAACTCCATTGCCGAAAATTGATACAACAGCATTGCTTAATGTTAATCTCGTTGAGAAATTTAAATTTGAATTTGAAAGGGTCGGCGGGATTTTCATAAAAACGGCGTTTAATAGAATTTTTGATGAGATTTCAAAAATCATAACAACGGAAAATTTGAGAAAAATTTACGCTGAAAATTTTGACAACGAAATTAACGCTATCATAAAAAATCTTCAGGTTGACGAAATCATCACTCAACCACACTCATACAGACAAATTTCAATCGTTGATGCGTCAATAACCTCGTGCGATTTTTTAATTGCTGAAACTGGAACGATTGTTTTCATACACAGAGATGAAAAATTTAAAAGTGCGGTTTTGCTTCCGCGCGTTCATATTATCATAGCAAAGGAGAAACAAATTGTTGGGACGCTTGAAGAAGTTTTTTCAATTTCTGGTGGAAATTTTGACTCCATATTTTTGATAACTGGACCAAGCAGAACCGCAGACATAGAAAAAGTCATAGTTCAGGGTGTGCACGGACCTCAAAAAGTTTATCTTATCATCGTTTGAACAGCGCTTTCATTCCGTTGAGAAATTCCGGTAGTGTATGCTTTGGAAACCTTGGCCAGGTGACGATAACAACAAACGCAATCCAGACGATTAAAAGCATCCCATAAGTTGGTGCATATTTTAAAGCATTCAAAATCATCAGTCCATACGGAGGCGCCTGCAATCCCCAAGCAAGATGTTCTGATTTGAAATAAAGAAGAAGTAAAGCACTTAACAAAATATATCCAAGCCCAATCCACATTGGAATTAAATCTGAAAATGTCAAAAACAACCAGCAACCCAAAGCAACCGTAACATCAGCGGTTAAATCATGTCTTCCGATCCATGTTTGAACTTTTCTCGGATCAAGCCGTGAAATTGGTCCATCAAGTAAATCAGTAACCCATGCGATCCAGAGCAAAGTTGATGCGCTTGCCACACCCTGCGTTGTTTCATAAACAGAAAAATGAATAATGTAAAGCCCAAGAAAGAATCTTAAACTTGTCAAAAGGTCCGCTGCAAATTTTAAACTTAATGTGATTCGCATTTTGAAATAGAAATTAAGTTAAGAATTTTTCAATTATCAAACCTATGATGAGAAGCACTGAGAAATAAAGTTGAAGTTTTGCCGTTAAAAGGTCAAGAAATGTAAAATTAACAAGCGCTTGATTAAAGGACACCTTTATATTTTTAATTGCAACAGGCAAACTAATAAGTGCAAGCAACCCAGAAAAAGGCAATAAACCTCTAAAAGCAAAGTAAAGGATGAGAAGATAAGCAAATAAAACAAGCAAAGCGTAATAATAACTTGATGCTTTCACACCAATTAAACCAGCAAAAGTTTTATAACCTGCCTCAAAATCTTCTTTTATGTCCCTGAAATTATTTCCGTGTAAAATAGCAGTCGTCAAAAGTCCAATTGGAATTGAAAGAACGACAGGCAACCAAGAAAACTCTCTCGTTTGAATATAATAAACACCTGCTGTCATAATTGGACCAAATGCTAAAAACACAGCAAGGTCTCCAAGAGATCTGTATTTAAATCCAAGAGGAGGTGCTGTGTAAAACACACCGAGAATTAAACCCGGAATTATGAAGTATAAAATTTTGTAGTCAATTTCAAAAACAAAATAAAGTCCAATCGCAAGCGAAATTAGAAGAAGTGCGATTCCAAGCGCAAGATGATGTTTTGGTTTCATCAAGCCATCAACGAGGACACGACTTGAACCTAAAACTCGCCATGTATCCGCTCCTCTTATGTAATCAAAATAATCGCTCAAAACATTAACCGCAGAATGAGCAAGCAAAAGCCCAAAGAAAACAAGAATGAACAAAGGAATTGAAATAGATGGACTTATAAATGTCCCAAGCAAAACAGGAGCAATAGTTGCAGGAAATGCAAAAGGTCTAATTGCCCTGTAAGCAACTTTCCAGAAACTATATTTTGTCTTCAATTCGGTTTGAAAAACTTTTAAAACTTCATCCGTCACCTCAATCTCCGCTCTTGGTTTCCATTCCTCTGTAAAATCTGAAATGTAAAGTTTTGTTGGTCTTATTCTGAACAATGTGACACCCGGGATTTTTTTCGCATAGACAACAAGTTCAATTGCTTTTCTGAAAATTATGCTTCGCTCTGGTCTTTCCGTTATATCTCCAAGTTTTTCGGCAATTCCCTCACCTTGAATAAATCTATCCGGAACGCCGTGTTCAATCACAAAAAACACATGTGGATTTTCAATTACATTTTGATAGTTTCTTCCTTTTTCAAGCGCAACATAAATGTAGCCATCTTCTTCACCGAAATAAACTTTCCCCGCCCAAACTCCGTTTTTACCGTTACTCACAAGGGTTAGCGTCTTATTTTCCTCAAAAACTTTTTTAGCAGTTTTAAGATATGGTTTGTATTTCTCAATCATATCGGGCTTGATATTTTGTTTGGGAACTCATTTAAATTTAGCAATGTCTCAAAAATAAAACAACCAACAAAAAACAAGATGAAGATGATGCTAATTACTGCAATTTTCCCGATATTGCTTGGAATCTTTAGCATAGACGAAAATAAAATAAATCGTTTAAAAACCGAATACGGAAGCATAAACATAAACGGGAAGTTTTACAACCTTGATCCAAATTTCAAACGTGGGAAATTCTCTGTGGCATTTCCATTCATAGTGAAAAGAATTTTTGAGATGTTATTCGGTGGCGGAGATGAAAGAAGGATGTGTAAATTTGAATTTGATAAATTTGACAGGAGAATTTACGATAAAAGAAATCCATCAAACAAGATAACTTGGATTGGACACTCAACTTTTCTTGTCCAGATGGATGGTGTTAATTTCATAACTGACCCAATTTTCAGTGCTAAGGCAGGTCCTTTCGGGAATAAAATTGGCTCAAAAAGATATACGCCTCCGCCCTTTGAAATTGAAAATCTTCCAAAAATTGACTTCATCATAATTTCACACAATCACTATGACCATCTTGATATAACGACGCTGAAAAAGATACACACTTTGAATCCCGATGTAAAAATTTTTGTTCCGTTGAAAGTTAAAAAACTTCTTGAACGAGAAGGACTTGGCGAAAATACGGTTGAACTTGATTGGTGGGATGAGGTTGAATTTAAAGGTTTGCGGATAATTTTTACGCCGACGCAACATTTCTCCGGTCGTTGGATAAACGATTCAAATGAGACACTTTGGGGTGGATATGTGATAATCGGGACCAAAAAATTTTATTTTGCGGGTGATACGGGATATTTCTTTGGTTTCAAATTGATCGGCGATGTATTTGGTCCAATTGATGTTGTCTGCCTTCCAATAGGTGCATACGAGCCAGCTGAGATGATGAGACCTGTTCATATGAATCCAGATGAAGCGGTAAAAGCCTATCTTGATTTGCGTGGCAAAATTTTCTGCGCAATGCACTGGGGAACATTTGATCTTTCAGATGAGAAATGTGATGAGCCACCGAAAAAATTGTTAAGTTATGTTGACAGTTTAAAACTTGATAAAGAGAACTTCAAAGTTTTCAAGCACGGTGAAACGATTGAATGGTAAATTTGTTTTTTAATCTCACGGGCGTTAAATTTTAAATGCAAAATTTCGTTCTTTAACTTTTTGCGACCCGTGGGGGTGCTTCCCGGGATCTCGGGAGGCTGAGATTATACCCCTTGAACCTGATCTGGGTAATGCCAGCGTAGGGAAACGGGTCGGCGACTACAGAATTTCTGTTAAGCCGTTTTTCCCTATGCTGATTTCTCTGTGGAAAAACGGCTTTTTTGTTCTCTTCTTAATCCCTCCCGACCTTCCCTCACCCCCACGGGCTTGAATCTCAATCCCAAAAAATAAAAAACGGAGGTAAAAACATGCTTAAAAAATTAGTTTTGACTCTATCGCTTGTTTCAATTCTATTCTTAAATTTGCTCTCACAAAGCAAAATCAAAGGTTATGTTTTTGACGCAGAAACAGATAAACCGCTTCCGGGGACGAATGTTTATATAGAAAATTTAAAACTTGGCTCAGCGACTGATCAAAATGGATATTTTGAGATAAACAATGTCCCAGCTGGAAAAATAAATGTTGTAGCAAGCTTTGTTGGTTATGAAAAGCAAAAAAAACAAATTGATTTAAGCCCGGGTGAAGAAATAAATTTGAATTTCTATCTCAAACCGACTGCTTTGCCTTCACAAACAATCGTTGTAACTGCACTTATTGCAAGTGAAAGAGAATCACCTGTTGTCTTTTCAAATCTTGATAAACAGCAGATAAAAGATTTTTACACAACCCAAGATGTCCCAATCCTACTTTCTGAACTCCCCTCGGTTTTATCATATTCATGGTCTGGAAACGGAATTGGATATAATTACTTAAACATTCGTGGATTTGATCAAAGGCGAATTTCTGTTCTTGTAAATGGAATACCTCAAAATGATCCAGAGGATCACGGCGTTTACTGGCTTGATATGCCCGACCTTCTTGCAAGTTCCAACGCTGTGCAAATTCAACGGGGCGCTGGAAGTGCATTCTACGGACCTCCCGCTATCGGTGGTTCTGTTAACATCATAACTTCAAACTTTTCACTTGAACCAAAAATTTCACTTTTTACAGGTTACGGAAGTTACAACACAAAAAAACATTCCATAGCAATCAATTCTGGCTTGATCGCAAACAGATATTCACTTTACAGCCGTCTCTCATACATAGCAACAGACGGTTATAGAGAAAAATCATGGGCTAAATTCCCATCATACTTTTTCAGTGCAATTAGATACGACGACAATATGACGACGCAGATAAATCTCTACGGTGGTCCGTTTGAAGATCACCTCGTATATCGTGGAATTCCAAAGGAATGGGTGAAAGACAAAACAAAAAGAAGAGCAAACCTGAACTATATGGATGTGACGACAAGAGATGATGAGATTGAAAATTTCAGTCAGCCACATTATGAACTTTTGCACGAATGGAGATTTGGAGAGAACCTAACACTTAACAATACTTTGTTTTATATTCGTGGTGTTGGTTTCTGGGATATGGATGCTTCTTGGGGAGATACAGTTTATTTTCGTTTATCAAAGCCATATGCAGAAAAATTTAACTTTGCTATTCCATCTGAAAACCCTGGCGAAGCAATCGCAAGATATTTCATTGACCTAAACCAGTATGGATGGCTACCGAGATTAACCCTCAAACATCAAAATGGCGAACTAACGATTGGGGCTGAATTCAGAATCCATAGAGGATTTCATTGGGGCAAAATCGTCTGGGCTCAAAACCTGCCAAAAGGTTTGCCAAGTGATTACAGATTTTATGAGTATAAGGGCGCAAAAGATATTATTTCGTTTTATATCCACGAATTCTGGCGTCTGAAACAAAATTTAAGATTGATGGCAAGTTTGCAGTTTGTTTATAACAGATACAGGGTTTACGATGAGAAAGAATTTTATGACTATGACACTGGTAAATGGGTAAGCAATGAATTTTCAGTGCCGTATTACTTTTTGAATCCAAAAATTGGGATAAGTTATGATTTAACGCAGAACATAAACATATTTGGAAGTTTCTCAATCACAAATCGTGAGCCAAGCAGAAGAGATTTATACGATGCAAGCGATGGACATTGGTATCCATGGGGGAAAAGACCGAATTTTGAAGTTAAACCAGATGGAACTTTTGATTTCACGAAGCCACTTGTAAAACCAGAGCGTCTTTTTGACCTTGAACTTGGCGCTGGATATTTTAGCGATGATTACAAATTCACAGCGAACTTTTATTATATGGACTTTAGAAATGAACTCGTCAAAAGCGGACAATTAAATATCTTCGGTGATCCAATCATTGGAAATGCTGAAAGAACAAGACATCTTGGAGTTGAATTAACAGCGGAGATTAAAAATTTGTTAATAAATGGACTTGAATTCACTGGAAATGCAACGATAAGCAGAAACAGAATAGTCAAACACGGTGAATATGTCTGGAAAAATCCATATACAGGAGAAAGTTATTCAACTCCGCAGAGAATTTCGCTTGATGGGAAGAAGATTGCAGGATTTCCAGATTACATTGGCTCGGCGAGGGTAAGTTATAGAAATTATGGATTTTTGATTTCACTTCTCGGGAAATATGTTGGTGAATTTTACACAGATAATTTTAATCTCGTCCCATCAAACAATGTCGCAAGGAAAGATAGAAAAGTTGATGCTTATACTGTTTTTGATCTAACCATTGCATATAGATTTGAAAAGATTCTGGGCTTGAAAAACATTGAGTTGAAGTTGCAGGTAAATAATCTCTTCAACGCACTTTATGCTGGTTCTGGAGTTGGGGATGATTTTTATCCTGGTGCAGAGAGAAATTACTTTGTAAGTATTGGGTTTGACCTTTAAATTATATAGGGGGTGATTGATTTCACCCCCTTCTTTTTCCCACGATTTTCCAGAAAATTGAGGTCGTCTTGAAATCTCTTTTAATCTGCAATGGCAATGTCCCGAAAGCGAAATTTTTGCGAAGTATCATCAAAAATTATGATGCGATTGCTTGTGCCGATGGTGGTGCAAACATAGCATTCAAATTCAGAATTTTGCCCGATTTTATCATCGGCGATCTTGATTCAATAAAGCAGGATGTTAAAAAATTTTTTGAGCGTAAAAATGTCAAGATAATTCACGACACAGATCAAGATAGCACTGATATAGAAAAATCCGTAAAGTTTCTTTTATCTCGGGGATTTACTCAAATTGATATTGCCTCCGCAATTGGCGACAGAATTGACCATAACCTTGGGAATTTAAGTGTGCTTGTAAATTTCTATGCAAAAGCAAAGTTGAAAATTATTGACGAAACAATGGAGATATTTTTCACGAAAGATAAAATAACTTTTAAAACAAACAAAGGTGATTCAATTTCACTCATACCGCTTGGATTAAAAGCAGATGGAGTCAAAACGAAAGGTTTGAAATTTAAACTTAACAACGAGACATTAATTTTCAGCGGTAGAGGTGTGAGCAATGTTGCAATGGGAAAACGAGTTTCAATTGAAATTAAAAGAGGTGGATTGTTTGTGATTAGAAAAATAACTTCGCCTGAATTATGAGAGCAAATCTTGCGATAGAGGACATAATTTTAATAGTTCTTTACTTTGCGAGCGTTCTTTTCATTGGATTTAGAGCAAAGAAAAAAGATAATGACGCAGTTGAAGAGTATCTCCTTGCTGGCAGAAGCATAACGCTTCCGATGTTTGTTGCGACGCTTGTTTCAACTTGGTATGGTGGAATTCTCGGTGTTGGAGAATTTACATACAAGTATGGAATCTCGGTGTGGCTTGTGTTTGGGTTACCTTATTACATCTTTGGAGCATTGTTTGCTTTTCTTCTTGCGGAGAAAGTTCGCAAATCAAAACTTTTCACTATTCCAGATCGTCTTGCACAGGTCTATGATAAAAAAACCTCGTTTCTCGGAACGATTCTCACATTAATCCTTGTAACGCCAGCACCTTACTTTTTGATGCTTGGTGTTTTATTCCAGATGATATTCAATCTTGATTTAAAATTGAGCATAGTTTTAAGCACGATTTTATCCGTAAGTTATCTTTTCGCTGGTGGATTTAGATCAGATGTTTACACAGATATTTTTGAGTTCTTTTTGATGTTTGCTGGTTTCGGTTTGATAATTCCTTTTGCGAGTGCAAAATTTGGTGGGATTGATTTTTTGCTTTCAAATCTGCCAGATCAAGCGTTGAGTTTAACGGGTGGAAATTCAATTCAATATATAATTGCATGGTTTTTGATTGCGATATGGACGCTCGTTGATCCGGGATTTTATCAGCGATGTTATGCAGCAAAAGATGGGAAGACCGCAAAATATGGGATTTTAATAGCAATTTTATTTTGGATGATTTTTGATTTTATGACTATGACCGCTGGTCTTTACGCAAGAGCAATTTTACCAAATCTTGATCAACCAATTATGGCTTATCCATCGCTTGCGGAAGTTGTTTTGCCAAAGGTTGCCAAAGGTTTATTTTACATCGGGATGCTCGCAACGATTATGTCAACACTTAACACATTAACATTTATATCTGCTGTTACGATTGGAAATGATATAATCTGGAAATTAAAAAAGACACATAACAACGAAGCAAAGATAAATTTTTACACAAGGATTGGACTTTTGATAACCTTGATAACATCAATTCTTTTTGCGATATATTTTCCGTCCGTGGTTGACCTGTGGTATATAATTGGGACATTGACAATTCCGGGGCTTTTGATTCCTGTCATCACAACATATTTTGAAAATTTGACACCGACGCCAAGAGTTGCTTTTCTGACGATGCTTTCGGGTTTTTTGTTTTCGCTTCTTTCGTTTGTTCTTGGTTATATTTTCAAATCATCAGATGGGACGCCATCATATCCATTTGGTCTTGAGCCGATGTTTCCGGGGCTTTTAGCATCACTTTTGGTTTATATTGCTGGAAAATTGCGGGAGTGAAAAAAATTTGTTTTTTAAAGCCGAAAATGTTATTTTTACAAACAAAAAATTGAAAATTTAAAGGCAGGTTTCCTGATATGGCTCGTCTTGATGTAATTGCAAATAAGACATATTCACCAAAGAAAGAAGAAGTTCTCAATCAGAGGAAATGGTATCTGATTGATGCAGAAGGACAAACGCTTGGTAGATTGGCAAGCAACATAGCCAGAATTTTAAGAGGAAAGCATAAGCCCATTTTTTCACCGCATGTTGATTGTGGGGACTTTGTCGTAGTTATAAACGCTGAAAAAATCAAAGTCACAGGAAAGAAAGAGGAGAAAAAATTATATTTCAGCCACTCTGGGTATCCGGGTGGAGAAAAATTTGAAAGTTTGAAAGACCTTCTCAAGAGAAAGCCGGAATGGGTTCTCTGGCATGCGGTTAAACTTATGTTGCCCAAAAATCGCCTTGCGAGAAGAATAATTCGCAAACTTAAAATTTACGCTGGTCCAAACCATCCACATCAAGCGCAAAAGCCTGAACCAATTCCGGAAGAATTGCTTTTAAAGTAAAACAAAATTGGACTTAAACGACAATGGCTGTAATTTCATATGATGCGGTTGGAAGAAGAAAAACATCAGTTGCAAGAGTGCGACTTATCCCGGGAACTGGGAAAATCACCGTGAATAAGAGAGATTTTGAAAACTATTTCCCTATTGAAGCACACAGAGTTGATATACTTCAACCATTCGTTGTGACAAATACACTTGGGCAATTTGATGTTATAGCGAGAGTTGAAGGCGGTGGTTTAACAGGTCAAGCTGGTGCAATTCGGCTTGGGATAGCAAGAGCTCTTTTAAAAGTTGATGAGACATATAGAAAAATTTTGCGTCAATATGGACTTTTGACAAGAGATCCACGTATGGTTGAACGCAAGAAATACGGTCAACCAAAAGCGAGAAAAAGATTCCAATTCTCAAAGAGATAATTTTTCTATCACACATACTCTCCGAGTCCCGTGTAAAATCGGGATAATCTTCGCAAGGGTGTTCGGGTCATTTAACCCGAATCTTGCGAAGATGTGAGGAGAGTAGAGGTTAAACCAAAACTAAAACGGAGGAGAAATTTTTATGCCAAGAGTAGAACTTCAGCAACTGCTTGAAGCGGGAGTCCATTTTGGACATTTAACACGCAGATGGAATCCAAAGATGAAGCCGTTCATTTTTATGGAAAAGAACGGCATTCACATCATTGATTTGAAAAAGACGCAAGAATATCTTGACATCGCCTGTGAAGAGGTTAAGAAAATAGTTTTGCAGGGGAAGCAAATTCTTTATGTTGGAACTAAAAAGCAAGCGAAGGAAATCATAAGAACTGAAGCCGAAAGAGCTGGGATGCCGTATGTGATTGAAAGATGGCTTGGTGGAACTTTGACGAATTTTGTGACTATAAGAAAAAGTGTTAAGAAGCTTCAAAACATTGAAAAAATGGAAGCAGATGGAACGATTGATGAATTGACGAAAAAAGAGAGATTGAAAATTTTGCGTGAGAAAGAAAAGTATCAGAAAATCCTTGGTGGCATAAGAGATATGACGACGCTTCCAGGAGCTGTTTACATCGTTGATATAAAGAAAGAGCATATTGCTGTATCCGAAGCAAGAAAATTAAATATACCTGTCTTCGCAATGCTTGATACAAATTGCGACCCTGACCTTGTTGATTACCCAATTCCAGCAAACGATGATGCAATTAAATCAATTCAACTTATAACACGTGTTTTCACGGATGCTATCCTTGAAGCAAAAGCAGTTCTTGAATCTGAAAAATCATTAGTTGAAGCTGAAAGAAAATAAAAACAAAATTTAAAGGTCGTAAAAATGGAAATAACTCTTGAACAAATAAAAACACTTCGTGAGAAAACGGGCGCTGGCGTAATGGATTGCAAAAAAGCACTTATGGAGACAAATGGAGATATTGAAAAAGCTATAGAATATCTCCGCAAGAAAGGCGCATCTGTTCTTGAAAAACACGCAAATAGAGAGACAAAACAAGGATTAATTGAAGCTTACATTCACGCTGGTGGAAGAGTTGGGGCAATTGTTGAAATAAATTGTGAAACTGATTTCGTCGCCAGAACAGATGAGTTCAAACAGTTAGCTCGTGATATAGCAATGCAGATAACGGCGATGAACCCAAAAGTTGTGAGCAGAGAACAACTTCCAGAAGAGGTTGTGAAAAAAGAATTTGAAATTTATAAAGAACAGGCACTTGCTGAAGGTAAACCCGAGGAGATTGCAGAAAAAATAGCGCAAGGCAAACTTGAAAAGTTCTTTGAGGAAGTATGCTTGCTTGATCAACCATTTATCAAAGATCAGGGCAAGACGATAAGAGATTTAATTCACGAAGCAGCTGCTAAATTTGGAGAGAACATCGTCATAAGAAGATTTGTAAGATATTACCTTGGGGAGGATATTGAAAAGTAAAAGAAAAAGGTCTCAGGTTTCTGAGACCTTTTTTTATATTCTGACGAAATAAAACAAAAACTTGCAATAAAATGAACCAGCCAATTTATAAGAGAATTCTTCTTAAAGTCAGTGGGGAAGCTTTGATGGGAGAGCGTGGCTATGGGATTGACCCAGTTGTTTTGAACAGGTTTGCGGATGAAATAAAAGAAGTTCATGAGCTTGGGGTTCAAATCGGAATTGTCATAGGCGGGGGAAACATTTACAGGGGTGTTGATGCCGTGGCTGAAGGAATTGACAAAGTCGTCGGCGATCAAATGGGAATGCTTGCAACAGTTATAAATGCGCTTGCTTTGCAAAGTGTTCTTGAGAAAAAAGGCGTGATGACACGACTTCAAACCGCAATCGTTATGGAACAAATCGCAGAACCATTCATAAGAAGAAGAGCCATAAGACATCTTGAAAAAGGAAGAGTTGTGATCTTCGCAGCTGGAACGGGAAATCCGTATTTTACGACGGATACAGCAGCTGCTTTGAGAGCAATTGAAATAAAAGCAGATGTGATTTTAAAAGGCACAAGAGTTGATGGCATTTATGATTCAGACCCTGAAAAAAATCCTCTTGCGGTTAAATTTGAGCAAATATCTTATCTTGATGTCTTAAAGCTTGATTTGAAAGTTATGGACTTAACAGCGATAACATTGTGTCGGGAAAACAATCTCCCGATAATCGTCTTTAATATGAATGTCCCGGGAAATTTGAAAAGAATAATTCTCGGCGAAAATGTAGGAACAAAGGTTGTCCATTCAAGCGAAGTTTTATCAAATAGATAAAAAACAAAATGGTTTTAAAACTATGACAGTGCCATCAACAATCCCGGAAATACTCAAAGATGCAGAAGAAAGAATGAAAAAATCAGTTGAGATAACAAGACAAGAATTAGCAAGAATCAGAACTGGCAAGGCAACGACAGCTTTGCTTGACGGAATAAAAGTTGATTACTACGGACAGCATTTACCAATTAACAAAGTCGCCACCGTAAGCGTCCCCGATCCACATACTTTAACTGTGACCCCGTGGGACAAATCACTTATTCCTGTGATTGAAAAAGCCATATTAAGCTCTGACCTCGGTCTTAATCCGACAAATGACGGGAATGTGATAAGAATTCCAATTCCTCCACTTACAGAGGAAAGAAGAAGAGAAATTGTAAAACTTGTCAAAAAATTTGGAGAAGAAGGCAAAATTGCAATTAGGAATGTGCGAAGGGATGCGAATGAGCATTTGAGACGCATTGAAAAAGAACAACATATTTCCGAAGATGAGAGAAAAAGAGCTGAAGATCAAGTTCAAAAGTTAACAGATAAATACATAAAAGAAATTGACCTTCTTTTGGAGCAAAAAGAGAAAGAGATAATGAGCTTTTAACATCGTTCAATGAATCCAGAGAAAGAAGCAATAAGACAAAAGATTTTATCACTCCGAAATTCACTTTCACCCGAAGAAGCAAAGAAAAGAAGCAAACTTATTTTCCAAAACCTAAAAAAATTATCCGTATTTGAGAAAGCCCAAACAATTCACACTTATGTTTCTTCAAAGAAAAACGAAGTTGACACAATTGAAATCATAAACTATCTTTTTTCAATCAACAAAAAAGTGGTCGTCCCCGTCGTTGACAGGATAAATAAAATTCTCATTCATTCTGAATTAAAAAATTTAAGCGAGTTAAAAGAATCTACATTCGGAATTCTTGAACCCGTGGAGATAAGAAAAGTTGAGATTGAAGAAATTGACATCGTTCTTGTTCCTGCAATCGCAGTTGATAGATTTGGAAATCGCATCGGTTTTGGCGGTGGATATTATGATAAATTTTTAAGTCAAGTGAAATGCCCAAAAGTTGCCCTTGTATATGATTTTCAAGTTGTTGAGAAAATAAATCCATCGCCGGGTGATGTCCCTGTTGATTTTATCATAACAGAAAGTGAAATTATAGAGGTTAGAGAATGAAACACAAGCGAGTTAATTTCGTATTAAAGTTTGCGAACCTATTTGAAAAACAAAACCGAATTGAGGAATGAAACGGCTTTATAAATCAAGAGAAAATAGGATAATTGATGGCGTCTGCGGTGGAATCGCAGAATATCTTGGCATTGACCCGGCGATCGTAAGAGTTATCTTTGTTCTTTTGTTTTTTATGGGTGGAGTGGGACTTTTGCTTTACATAGCCGGAATGTTGATAATTCCGCCAAATCCAGAACATAGAAAAGCAGAAGAAACACAAACAAAGCCCACGTCTGGTAAAGGGATACTTTTCATACTTGGTTTATTGCTTATTCTCATCGGGGTTGGATTGTTATTAGAAAATTTTGGTTTTGCATTTTGGCACTTTTTGAAATCTGCTTTTAGTTATCTTCTGCCAGCTCTATTTATCGCAATAGGGTTATTTTTGATAATTTCATACTTCACTAAAAAGTCGGAAATTTTGAAGGAGATAAAAACTGAATCAGAAGAAACAAAATCAGAAACAGGGGAACAGGTGAAGCGTTTATTTAGATCAAAGAAAAACAGAATGATATTTGGCGTCTGCGGTGGGCTTGGTGAATATCTTAACACAGATCCAACGGTCATTAGAATCCTTTGGGTTATACTTGCAATTTCTTCGCTTGGGATAGCGATCCTGCTTTATCTCATAATGGCGATAATTGTTCCAGAAGAGCCTGCTTGATGCTCAAACAAAATTTAAAACCATAAGTTTTAACTCTGTCATTTCCTCAATCGCATATCTTAAACCTTCTCTTCCGAAACCGCTATCTTTTACTCCACCATAAGGCATGTGGTCAATTCTATAAGTTGGGTAATCGTTTATTATCACCCCGCCAACTTCAATTTTTTCAAAAGCATAAAAGATTTTTCTATAATCCGTGGTAAAAACACCCGCTTGAAGACCGTATTTTGAATTGTTAACTTTTTCAATTGCTTCCTCAAAAGAATCGTATTTTTCAAGCGTGACAACGGGAGCGAAAACCTCCTGACAACTTACTTTCATATCTGGCTTGACATCAACGAGTATCGTTGGCTCGTAAAAAGTCCCGTTTCTTTTTCCACCTATTAGAATTTTAGCTCCACTTTGAACTGCTTCATTGACCCAGTTTCTGTTTTAATTGCTGCGTTTTCGTCAACCATCGGTCCAACTATTGTATCTGGCTCAAATGGGTTTCCAACTTTTAATTTTTTCGTTTCATCAATAAATTTTCTCTCAAATTCATCATAAATTTCTTTGTTGACATAAATTCTTTGAACTGCTATGCACGATTGCCCTGCCTGACCAAAAGACCCGAGAGCGATTCTTTTGACAGCGTAATCAAGATTTGCATCTGGTTCAACGACCACAGCTGCGTTTCCACCAAGTTCAAGTGTGACTCTTTTCTTCCCAGCGATATTTTTTAATCTCCAACCGACATCACCGCTACCTGTGAATGTAACCATTTTAATTCTTTCATCTCTTACGAGAAGTTCAATTTCATCTGCTTTACAAGGCACAAGGTTAAATCCGCCAGCTGGATATCCAGATTTCTCAATTATCTCCGTAAGCATTACACTTACAATTGGAGCTTGTGAGGATGGTTTCAAAATTATTGAATTCCCACTTGCAATAGCTGGCGCAACTTTATGGGCGACAAGATTGAGCGGAAAATTAAACGGAGTTATAGCAAGTATAACACCGATTGGAAATCTTCTGACAAGTCCGAATCTTCTTTCAGAGTGTGAAGCGAGGTCAAGTGGGATGATTTCGCCGTTAATTCTTTTTGCTTCTTCACTTGCAATTTTAAATGTAAAAATTGCTCTATCAACTTCTGCACGAGAAAATAAAATCGGCTTACCCATCTCTTTCGTTATCATCTGGCTGAATTCCTCACGGCGTCGTGCTATCTCATTTGAAATAAATTCAAGTATTTCAGCCCTGCGATAAGATGGAAGTTTTCTCGTCTCCTCAAATCCTTTCTGAGCTGAAATCACAGCATCTTCAAGGTCGTCAGGTGAAGCAAGGTAAACTTCCCCAACAATTTCGCCATTAAATGGACTTTTGACCTGTAATTTTCTTGGTGAGGTTCTCCACTCGCCGTTGATGAAAAATTTATATTCCGGGACCATGGCTGTTAAATGTTAAGTTTTTTATAATTCAAGCATCTCTTTCACTTTTGAGACAACATCTTCAATTCCAACGAGAATTCTTTCACCTGTTTTTCTGACTTTGATTTCAACCCGATTATTTTTCAAATTTCTCTCGCTTACAATAACCTGCAATGGCATACCAAGTAAATCAGCGTCTTTGAACTTAAACCCAGGGCTTACATCAACTCTATCATCGTAAATAACTTCTATCTTTTCAGAGTTGAATTTCTCATAAAGTTTATCAGCTGTCCAGACAACATCGGGATTTTCTGTATTGACCGAAATTAAATGAACATGAAACGGGGCTATCGCTTTATCCCAAATTATTCCATTCTCGTCGTGATTTTGCTCAATGTGGCAGGCAATTATCCTTTCAACGCCGATCCCATAACTTCCCATTATGATTGGTTTCTCCTGACCATTTTCATCAAGAAAAGTCGCTTTCATTGCTTCGGAATACTTTGTCCCAAGCTTGAAAATATGACCTATTTCAATAGCGTTTACAATTCTCAAAGGCGAGCCACAATTAATGCAGGGTTCTCCCTCTTCAACCTTTCTCAAATCAAAATATCCATCAACTTTAACATCTCTTTCCATATCAATGTTGGCAATGTGATAATCATCTTTGTTTGCACCACTTATCAAATTATTTGCTCCTTTTAGGCGATTATCCGCAATGATTTTGAAATTTTTCAATCCAATTGGACCAATTGAACCTGCGTTTGCACCTGTTAATTTTTTAAGTTCTTCCGGCTCCATAGGTGCGATCTCTCCACCGCCGAGTGCCTTCAAAAGTTTGGCTTCAACAAGTTGATCGTTGCCAAGCATTAAAATTAAAACCGGTTGACCATTATGTTTATAAACAAGCGACTTCGCAAGTATTTCAGTTGATACATTCAAAAATTCAGCAAGTTCGTTTATCGTTCTGACATTTGGAGTGTAAATTTCTTCAAGCGGTTTGCTTTCGGGATACCTTTTCGCAGGTGGAACATTTGATTGTGCTATTTCGGTATTTGCTGCATACCCACAATTATCGCAAATAACAACTGTATCTTCGCCATAAGGCGATTCAACCATAAATTCTTCTGATGCGGAGCCACCCATTGCCCCAGTTGATGCACCAACGATGAAAAATTTCAAACCACATCTTGTGTAAATTTTTATATACGCCTGTTTGTGAAGTTCGTAAGATCTATCAAGCCCTTCCCATGATGCATCCAAACTATATGAATCCTTCATTATGAATTGTCTACCTCTTATAACTCCGCTTCTTGGTCTTGGTTCATTTCTGAATTTTGTTTGAATTTGATACCAGATTTGAGGTAAATCTTTGTATGATTTTATGTGATGTTTTGCTATGTGGCATATAACCTCTTCGTGTGTTGGAGCTAAAACCAATGGTCTATTTTTCAACTGAAAAATCACATCTCCAAAATCTCGCAATCTTCCCGTTTCTTCCCAGAGTTCAACTGGATTTAGCGCAGGAAGATGAAACTCCTGCCCGCCGATTGCGTCCATTTCCTCACGAATTATTTGCATAACTTTTTTTGCAACTCTCCATCCAAGTGGCAAGAAAGAATACACGCCTGCTGCAAGCGGTCGGACAAGCCCAGCTCTTATCATAAGTTTATGACTTGGCATAATTGCATCTGATGGATCTTCCTTCAAAGTCGGCACAAAGCCAGTGGATAATCTCATTACGGAATTTATCTTTTGTTTTTAAATTATCTTTCCTCTGCCATTCTTATGATCTCCTCCGCAACTTCAAGACCATCTGACACAACACTAACTCTATTTGTTCCATCATAATAACCAGAAAGATGAAGTATGTTATACGCAGCATTAAAATAATCAAGCATTTTTTTGTTCAATTTACCAAGTTCACGTCGGTAATCCTCAACGCTTTTTCTTCCTTTCTTTTTTATTTCTCTGCCCTTTTTAAGCAAATATCCATCAACAGCCAGAAGCACAGCGCTATACGCAATTCCACAAGCCATCTTAACATATTTGACATCGCGATAGAAACCATCTTCAACTCTTGAATTTTTCAAAACATTTTTCGCATTTGCAAGATATCTTCTCGCTTCACGAATGTAATGCTCAAAATCATTATTTCTCGTTCCCTTCGCCATAATGCGAAAAACAAAAATTTTTAAAATTTTACTCAATCAAATTGAAAAAATCAAACTGCTCAACCAATTTTCGTCTGTAGATACCAAACAATGTAAAGAAGCGCAAGCGTGAAAATAATGTAAAGTATGTAAACGAAGTTTGAAAAGAATTCTTTAAACAAGTTCCAGATTTCAGCAAATGATTGTCTCATAACCTTTCAACAATTTTGTTTATTTTATCTCTAAATTCAATCGCTTTCAAACGAACTTTTTGTTTAAAATCTCCCGAGTCGGACGCATAAATTATCTCACGACCGACATTTATCAAGCAAATTTTATCTCTGTTGATTCCATATCTCAAAGCAATTTCAAGATCTCCCTTTTGCACTCCTATGCCCGGAATTAAAAATAATTTTTCGTCTGACAAATTCCGAACAAGTGAAATATCCTCTCCCCTTGTTGCACCAACGACAAAACCGACATTTGCAAATTTTTCGCCCAAAAACTTTTCCGCAATTATTTGAAACAAAAATTTATCGCCACATCTTAGATACTGAAAGTCAAAAGCACCTTGATTTGAACTTAACACAACAACAAAAACAAATTTATCATCAAATTGAATAAACGGCTCAATCGTTTCAACTCCAAAATAAGGATTGAAAGTAACCGCGTCAGCTCCAAATTCAACGAAAACGCTTTGGGCATACATCTCAACGCTTGAAGTTATATCACCTCGCTTTGCATCAAGTATAACTGGAATTTCATCAGGTATATTTTCAATTGTTTTCTTCAAAATTTCAAAACCACGCGCTCCAAGAGCCTCATAAAACGCTGAATTAAGTTTATAGGCACAGACGACATCATAAGTTGTTTCAATTATACTGCAGTTGAACTCAAGAATTGATTTTTTCTCCCTTGGGAATATATGCGGTAGTTTATTCAAATTCGGGTCAAGCCCTATGCAAAGCAGAGAGTTGTTTTTTGAAATACACTTTTTTAGTTTATCAAGAAATCTCATAATTCAAATTCGCAATTTATCAAGAGCAAATTCACTTTTAAAAATTTAATACATTGCGATTGAAAATCAAATTTCCAAAGTTTGATTTTTTCATGTCAGATTTGTATATTTTTAATGAATTCAAATACCTGTGGCGGGTTAGCTCAGGTGGTAGAGCAGCGGAATCATAATCCGCGTGTCGGGGGTTCGAGTCCCTCACCCGCTACTAATTTAAAACCTTTCAGTCCCGAGCGTGGCTGGAAGGTTTTTTTGTATAAAGACATAAACTAAAACCTTATGGTAAAGGACTTCATAAATCGCTTCCGTGAATTCACTCAAAAAAACAACCTTATAAATCCCGGCGATAAAATAGTTGTTGCAGTAAGTGGTGGAGTTGATTCAATTGTCTTACTTGATGTCTTAAATGAGATTAAAAATCAACTCAAACTTGAACTCATTGTAGCACACTTTAATCATAAATTAAGAGGCGCTGAATCCGACGAGGATGAAAATTTTGTCAGAAAATTTTCAGCAGAACTGGGGATTGATTGTTATGTCCGAAGCGAAAACACAAAAGAATATTGCAAAGCAAAAAAAATCTCAATTCAAGAGGGAGCTCGCGAGTTAAGATATAACTTTTTTGAAACATTGAGATTGTTAAAGGGCTTTGATAAAATAGCAACTGCTCATAACGCAAATGATAATGCAGAAACCGTTCTTTTAAATCTTTTCCGCGGTTCAGGTGTAAATGGACTTGCCGGAATTCAAATTAAAAGAGGAAGCATCATAAGACCTCTTCTTTTTGCAACGCGAGATGAAATTGAAGAATATGCAAACGAGAAAGGTCTCTCTTATAGAATTGACTCATCAAATTTAAAAACATCATATCGCCGAAATTACATCCGACTTAAACTTTTGCCATTGATAAGCGAAAATATAAACCCGGGAATAATTGAAACATTAAACAGAACTGCGCAGATATTTTCTGAACTAAGCGAGTTTATACGACACGAGGTTTCAAAAATAATTAAATTCGTGGCAATAGAAGAAAGCCCCGGAAAGGTATTCGTTGATATACAAAGATTGAAAAGTTATCTTTATTTCATTCAGGAAAGTGTGATAATTTCAATTGCCGAAACATTCTTTAATGAAAGAATTGATTTCGCAAGAGTTCTATCAATTTTAAATTTGATTGATTCAACACCCGGAAGTTCTGTGATGATCTCAGGTGATTTGTTTGTTTACAGAGATAGACAACATCTTGTATTTTTACGCAAGCCGGAATTTTTTGAGACCGAGATATTTTTATATGTTCATCCCGGAGAAAAATATGAAACTGATTCATTCGTTTTCTCGTCTGAATTTGTCAAAAGAGAAGATGTTCAGTTCCATCGCGATTCACAGGTTGAATATATTGACGCCGATTTAATTGCCGATGAACTTATTTTGAGAAACTGGCAACCCGGAGATTGGTTTGTCCCACTCGGTATGAAAGGCAGGAAAAAGATAAGCGATTTTTTAATTGATCTTAAAATTCCAATTTACGAGAAAAGAAAAATCCTTGTTCTTGAATCCGAAGGTAAAATCGTATGGGTTTGCGGTCTGCGACTTGATGATAGATTTAAAATAACAGATTCAACAAGTAAAATTTTGAAAATTGAATTTCATCCAAAACAAATTTCGCGGATAAATGAGTGATGTAGTTTACATCAACGGAGAAAGATTCAAAATTTTAATTCCAGAAGAAAAAATAAAAGAAAGAGTCAAGGAACTTGGTGAACAAATAAGTCGTGATTATCAAGGTAGTGTTCCAATTTTTATAGGCGTTTTAAATGGCTCGGTTATATTTTTTGCAGATTTAATTCGTGAGGTGAAAATTGATTGCGAAGTTGACTTTCTCAAACTATCAAGTTATGGAGATGAAAAAATTTCATCAGGACATGTAAAACTTCTCAAAGATCTTGACTGTCAGGTTACGGGCAGAGATATAATCGTGGTTGAAGATATAATTGACTCGGGACTTTCAATCAAATTCATCAAAAACTTAATTATGCTCAAAAACCCGAAATCTTTAAGGATAGTTACATTGTTATATAAAAAGAACAGAGTTCAGATTGATTTCAAAATTGATTATATTGGTTTTGAGATAGGAGATGAGTTCGTGATTGGCTACGGGCTTGACTATGCGCAGAAAGGAAGGAATTTGAAAGGAATTTATGTGATTGATACACAAAAATAAACTTGTTGAGGAGGTTTTGAAAAATGTTCAGAGAATTCTTAAATTCAAGTGATAAATTCAAAAAGAACGATAGAAAAATGAGGAAACCTCAATTTGACAATGGCGATAACGACGATTTCAACTGGGGAAGAGCAATGCGAGTGATTTTAAGCTGGCTTATCATTATTTCCGCAGTTTTTGCACTTATGGTCTGGTTCAGAGGAAATCAAAAACTTGAATATGAAATTACATTTGACCAATATCAACAATTTTTGAAAGCTGGAAAAATAAAAGAAGCAATCGTCAAGAAAACGGATGTAAATAATTTTGACTTCCACGGCGTTCTCAAAGAGCCAGAAGAAATGATAACGGTTGACGGGAAAAAAGTCCGCGGTGATAAATTTGTTGTCTTTCTGCCGAATGCTTCCGATTCAAGGGTGATAGATGAATGGACGAGAAGAGGGATTAAATTTAACTTCGTTAAAGAAAGCGATCAATGGTTGAATGCTCTTTTGAGCATAATTCCGTGGGTTCTCTTGATTTTTATCTGGTTTTTGATTATGCGAAGAATGCAAGGGACGACGACGAAAAATATATTCACATTCGGAAAAAGCAGAGCAAGAGTTATAACCAACAACATTCCGAAAGTTACATTTAACGATGTCGCTGGGGTTGAAGAAGCGAAAGAAGAATTAAAAGAGATCATAGAATTTCTCAAAGATCCTGCAAAATTTCAGCGTCTTGGTGGAAAAATTCCGAAAGGTGTTCTACTACTTGGACCCCCGGGAACAGGAAAAACATTGCTTGCAAAAGCAGTTGCTGGTGAAGCTGGTGTGCCTTTCCTCTCAATAAGTGGAGCTGAATTTGTTGAAATGTTCGTTGGAGTTGGAGCAAGCAGAGTGCGTGATCTTTTTGAACAGGCGAAAAAACTTGCACCGTGTATAGTTTTTATTGACGAAATTGACGCTGTTGGAAGACACAGGGGCGCTGGACTTGGCGGAGGTCACGATGAGAGAGAACAAACTTTAAATCAACTTCTCGTTGAAATGGATGGCTTTGAAGAAAACAGCGGAATAATCGTAATTGCTGCAACAAATAGACCTGACATACTTGACCCAGCACTTTTGAGACCCGGAAGATTTGACAGACAAATTGTTGTTGATAGACCCGATGTGAAAGGACGACTTGAAATTTTAAAAGTCCATACACGAAGGTTGCCTCTTGCCCCGGATGTTAATCTTGAAATAATTGCAAAATCAACCCCGGGATTTTCTGGAGCAGACCTTGCAAATCTTGTAAATGAAGCTGCACTTTTAGCTGCGCGCAAAAATCACGACCTTGTGACGATGCAGGACTTTGAAGAAGCAAAAGACAAAGTTATGATGGGAATACAAAGAAAGAATGTTGCTATCTCAGAGCGTGAAAAAAGAATTACTGCTTATCACGAATCCGGACATGTTCTCGTTGCAAAGATGTTGCCAGAAGCTGATCCAGTTCACAAAGTCACGATTATCCCACGTGGCAGAGCTCTTGGAGTGACAACATATCTTCCAATTGATGAAAGGCACACTTACTCAAAAGAATATCTTGAAGCGATGATAACTTATGCTCTTGGTGGAAGAGCAGCTGAAAAATTAATTTTCAACTCTCTCACAACCGGAGCAGCTGACGATCTTGAAAAGGCAACGACAATTGCAAGAAAAATGGTCTGTGAATGGGGAATGAGCGAACGCCTTGGACCTTTGACCTATGGAACAAAAGAAGAAGAAATTTTCCTTGGAAGAGAGATTACAAGACAGCAAAATTATAGCGAGCAAACCGCAATTTTGATAGATGAAGAAGTTAAAAGAATTGTCACCACCTGTATGGAAAGAGCAGAAAACATCCTGCGCGAAAACATTGACGCTTTACATCGTCTTGCGAATGCTTTGCTTGAAAGAGAAACGCTAACGGGTGAAGAAA
>Ga0105162_1000536_pt1 | contig 24699 bp, 19 predicted proteins | sample JNZ201metaG_FD_81532 | JGI IMG/M metagenome (GOLD analysis project Ga0105162, IMG submission 81532) | Hot spring microbial communities from Jinze hot spring, China to study Microbial Dark Matter (Phase II) - JNZ 20120812A | ecosystem: Environmental > Aquatic > Thermal springs > Hot (42-90C) >...
GACCCCGCGGTTTGCTACATCGATGTCGGCTCTTCCCATCCTGGGGGTGCAGCAGCCCCCAAGGGTGGGGCTGCCCGCCCATTAAAGGGGAACGTGAGCTGGGTTTAGACCGTCGTGAGACAGAGAGGTTGCTGGGGCTTGGATCCGAACAATATATAACTGGGTGTCTCCGCGAATCACGTGGGATTACGCTGAACACTAGCCCCGGCGCCTCTCCTCAAAAGGTCGGACTCTACCCGCGGGGGGTGCGGGCCGCCTGAGGGGAAAGTCTGGGTTCTCCAAATAATAGCTTCTCAGGGGAGACCCAGACCCCTAAGCTGCCCTCAGTACGAGAGGAACGGGGCGGCGCGGCTTCTGGTTTACCGGTTGTTCTGAGGAGCAACGCCGGGCAGCCACGCCGTAGGGGGTAAGCGCTGAAAGCATCTAAGCGCGAACCCCTCCCCGAAACGAGGCGGCCGTCCGCTACGGGGCCACCCGTAGCGGTTAGGGTCCCCGTAGAAGACGGGGTTGATGGGGCGGGGGTGTAAGCTCCGAGAGGCTTATGCCTCGAGGAGTTTAGCCTGCCGCTCCCAAGAGCCCGAGGCTTATTGCTGGGAACCTGGATTAACGCCTCTAAACACGTTGTGTTTTACAGTACAATATACCGTTTCCCTACAGCGTTCATAACCCTCTTAGATACACTCCTATTGAACAACGTATTTATAATCAGTTTGGAGAACGCTCCTCATCCCAAATCCAGTCTAGAAATACCGTCGTATCATCATCAAAACACCTAGAATATAGGTATAAACCAGTTTAAAACAATAAATCGATCCATTAGCACCAGTAGCATCAGAATATCCGTTGATCAATACTTTAATGGAAAATCCTATACCCATCTCTATTCCGAAGGAATCAGCAATGAAAATATATGTAATCTCCGCATCCCTAACTAATAACAAACCAATTTATCCGGGTGTAATAGGTTCTTGCATAGCGTGGTGAATGAATATCGTTGTCTAAATACCTGCCTGTGAAAAGTTCATTTTGTATCAATAAATCGTTATGTGGAAAACAATTCAATAACTTCTTATTGAGAGATTATGCGTGGAGAACCCATAATACGATATTTAATGAATGTTTAGTAAATGAATTATCGTCTCCACTATATGTATAGTCAAGCCATGCCGCCGCCGGGATTTGAACCCGGGACAACCGGATCTCCCCTGGGTTTTACGAATCGGTCTACTACACCCTACCCCGTATGAGTCCGGCGCTCTAGCCTGGCTGAGCTACGGCGGCTTCACTGATTAATGATAGTTTATTTAAGACATTAAAAATCTTCACATTAACCAATACTATAGCTTCAATTATGAATTCCTTTTCAGAGCATCTAAATTCACTCAATTAACTAAGAGCATTCACCCATACCCTCTCTTCTTCAAAACACGTGGTTTAACTCTTATAGTAAACTCCGATTTCTTACCTCTACTACTAATACCAGTATAGTACTGGAATACTCCCCGGCACTTCGGGCACTCGAATCTCTTTACAACATAGAATCTGAATCTCCACGGTTCACGCATTGTTCTGAAAGATGCTTCACTAGATTCGAAACCACAGAAGGGGCATTTAACCATAGTAACAACCTCCCAGTCATAAATCAAGATGCTACATAATAATAATGTGGAGCCGATCACAATATATGTGTTTCACTTAAATAATTAATAAATCGTGAAAATAAAAATAGAGATAGATAATGAGGTATTGGAGGGGCCCGTCGCCTAGCCCGGATAAGGCGCCGGCCTCCTAAGCCGGAGATCCCGGGTTCAAATCCCGGCGGGCCCGTAAATACTTATTTCGAGAAAACTATTGAGTCTCCAAACTAGAAAGTAGTTATAAAATCTTCATAGATCAACATCACCGTATAACTCCTATACAGCACAATCCAGTTCTACATCTCGGCAAAATAGAAACATGTAGTGTACGAAACACCTGGTTGTTCATCGCATAGATAAATCCGAGTTGATGCGAAAACAATTAGGTAATCCATATCTTCAAACCGTAACAGGTATTTAAATCGTTCTATGTTGAAACATAGCTAATACTAGTTCATGAAAAGTTTTTAGGCAAGTATATGTTAATAATCATGTTGAAGCCGGGGTGGCCGAGCGGTCTAAGGCGGCGGGCTGCAGAGCTCGGTTATCGAGGGGGTTCTCGGAGAAACCCGTTTACTCGCGGGTTCGAATCCCGCCCCCGGCTTCCCATTCATTCATGAATACTAATCCAGATTTCACAGATACCGTTAATACAATAGTTTTTAATCAGTACTCCACATCCATAGTAACCACATATAACGCGATACCGATTCAAATTAGTGTTTATGAGAGTCGATCGATATGTTGGAACAATATGATCGTTGGATTGAACAAATAAAACAAGCTCTGGAGAAATGGGGTTTATACGAGATCGATGGTTCGTTTAGAACAATTGTAGTTAGCGGTATGGGAGGTAGCGGTATTGTTGGCGACTATATCGCTGTAATAAACGATTCCTACGGTGGTTTACCAGTATTAGTATATAAAACATATGAGACACCAGCAGTGCTCAGCGGAGAAGACCTAGTTTTAGCTATTAGCTATAGTGGTAATACTTATGAAACAATACTTTTCGTTAAGAAATCTCTCGAGAGGAACGCTAGAGTAGTTATAGTATCTAGCGGGGGTTTATTGGAGAAACTCAGTATTGAGAATAAACTATTATTTATCAAAATCCCCGAAGGATATGTTCCACGAACATCTATGCCATCAATGCTCATAAACACTTTATCCCTACTATCACGTAGCGGTTTATCGAAAATAACTAGGAGCGATGTAGAAGATACTCTTAATCATCTCGAGAACACTATTAGTAAAGCTAAATCTATTGGTGAGAAACTAGCTGAATTCATACACTCTAGAGAGGGTTTAGTAACAATAACTTCACACACCCCCTACCAACCACTACTCATTAGAGGTAAAAACGAATTCAATGAAAACTCTAAACTCCACGTTAGAATAGAGATTATACCGGAGTGTTTCCATAACGATATCGTTGGTTGGGAAAAACCATTCTCTCGAAACAACGTAAGCATTGTTTTTAAAGACCCCGATAACACTGTTGGAACTAAACTATTAGAATACTTGATCGATATTTACAGGGAGAACGGGGTTTCAGTATTCGAAATAGATTTATCTGGACCAAACATTTTAGCTAAACTAATCTATGGCTCATTAATACTGGGATACGCTAGCGTATATCTAGCTTACTTGAGAAAAGTAGATCCACTCGCAACACATTCAATACGTAAATACAAGGAATTCGTAGATTCAAATCTTAAGTATTGGGGGGTTTAAAGTAGAGTAGCTTATTAATCCAATAATAGATGCGTAAAGAGTTTTTCTACGAGAATCCTCTAGTTCTAATGGATTAAAACTACGGTTACCGATTATCTTAACTGCTCTATAAACACCTCTAATGTAGATAGCATTAGCTATACTTATTAGGATCAAATATAATGGCGCTAATTTAGCGTATAACGTAGCAGCATAGTTCAGCGTAACCGCTATTAATGATGTAGAGAGAATTAGTGATTTAGAAGTTTTGAACCCGAATTTCAAAGGTATAGTTCTATAACCAACCCTCCGATCCCCCTCCACATCCTGTATAGCTTTAATAACTTCTCTACCCAACATAGCTGAATAAACCGATAATGATAGAATTATGGTGATTTCCAGAAACTTCTTCGGAAAACCCGATAGCACATAACTATAAATTAATGGACTAGTGGTTGAAAACGGAACTATTAATTGACTCCACCAGAATCTTCTCAGAAAACTATATGCTATTGAGGTGGAAGCATATATGATTACTGTTAGAACAGTTAGGTAGCCTAAAGGCGCGTTGATCGCTATAATCGTTAAGTACATGGCTAACCCTAGATAAACCAGGATCGATGGTTTTACTAAACCCTTCGGCACGGGTTTCCACGGTTTATTAATTGCATCAACATTTCTATCGATATAATCATTTATAACCATTGCTGATGCAGAACCTAGAAAACCAGTTGTTGAACCAATAATTAATACGTGTAAAGAAGTTTTCCAATCCATAAACATACTCGTTATTAAAGCTATACTTAAACCCGTAGATAAACTATTCATTGGCCTAGTAATAGCTAAGTAGTGCTTCAAACTAGTTTGAAACTTAGGCAACCCATACACCATGGATTAAATCTTGAACCAACTAAGTAGCGATCCATAATCTCAAACACTATTTGAAACTATCAATGAAGTCTCCGTTATAAAGAGCTAATCACTAAATAATGGTGTTTAATCTGGCTATAGTTGTGGATAGAGAAAGATTTAAACCAACGAAATTCCTGATACTAGTGTTTTTCCTAACCCTATCTCTAATTGTTGCATTACTCACTCCAAAAATAACTGTTAAAATGATTCATCCAGTAGAACTCGGTTTAGGAGACCTCATTGTTAACTATGAAGCTACTAATGGCGGTTTCGTGATTAACATAACGAATAAGTATAGTGGGAGAGTTTGTATTACAAGCATTAGTTGTAGGAATAGAGTATTGGTATTACTAAATAATACTTGTATCGATAGAAACGAATACCTAGTGCTAAACTTGAACAATACAGTGGATTGTCCATATCTAAATATACGTTACACCATAGGGAATAGAAATCTATCGAAAATCGTATTCATTAGAAACTTGGTGATGAGTAAATTCGATTTGGAGGAATCGATAGAGATGAATGAAACAAACACTACATCCTAATTAATGGTTGAGCTCGTAATAAGCTATAATTACTTAATGGAACTGTGGGTTAAACGATTAGCTAATTAGTAGCGTGGTAATGGGGATAAATAGATTCTAATCGAAATAATTGTGTAGTGGCGAATTAGTAATCCCGCCGGGGGGATTCGAACCCCCGACCACCCGGTATCTACAATCCCCACTACAGCCGGGCGCTCTGCCGCTGAGCTACGGCGGGTTTCATATTATTTCTAAATACTATTGGGTTTTAATAACTTTATTACTTTAGTGTAGGTGTTCGTTTCATGCATGGCTCGGGTAATAAGAGTTCAATTATTGATGTTCTATCTAGAGATATAGAGTACATAGATAGCGTTCTCAAAGTTAAAGATAGTGTTAGAGAAGATGTTATTAAGATTGTGAGAGAGATTACGAGATATTCGGGCGATTCTATAAGATATATTCATACCGGTGATTATCACAAAGCTAAAGAGTGTCTCGAAAAAGCTGGTAATCAAGTTGTTTCTCTTAAAGATAAGTTAAGGGATCACCCTGATCTCTACTATAGTGGTTTAGTATATAATGGTTTATCGGAATACGTTGAAGCACTATTGACTTATAGCTTAGTTGTAGAGAACAAATTAGTTGGTTTTAGAGAAATAGATATTCCTATTCCACCGTATCTTCAGGGTTTAGGAGATGTTGTTGGTGAATTGAGAAGATACATATTAACACTTATTGGTAAAGGAGCTGTTAATGAAGCAACCCATTATCTCGAATTAATGGAGATAATATATGAGTATTTGAAGAAACTCATATATCCAGACCCCTTAACTCCAGGTTTAAGACACAAAATCGATATTGCTCGTAGACTGATTGAAGATACGAAAACGTTATTGATAAGCATTAAGAACATGAATGAATTATCTAGATTAATTGAGAGGGAACTCGAGAAAGCTAAATACAAATAGTAATTGGGGAGTAACGGTTGGATACAAATTCCTATACCCAGTGAAAATATTATCGTCTCGATATATAGAGTAGAGTTGAACGACTCGTTCTATTTAGAAAATACTATAAATGAGTGCGGCGGCCGGGATTTGAACCCGGGATCTCCGGTTTGGCAGACCGGCGTCCTAGTCCAGGCTAGACGACCGCCGCAAAGAGTTATCTCTAGGTTTAGAAAGTATAATGGTTCCATTAAAAATTTTTATGAGAAACAATTAGTAGTATTCTGGATAAGAAAGTGTTTCTCCAACAACGATCATTATGTATATGAGTAGATTCTTGTAACACGCTATTGTTTAAATTAAAAATTGCTGTTCTAGAACATTATAACTAGTTACTAAGCACTAAAAACCTTTAAACAAAAATAATATTTTATTTTATAGAGAAGCCGCCGTAGTATAGCCCGGTCAAGTATGCGGGCCTTTCGAGCCCGTGACCCGGGTTCAAATCCCGGCGGCGGCAATAAATATCCGATAACCCATTTCTATAGACATTCGGAGTTTATCGAGGATCAATAATCACCACGTATTCATTAGATATTCATTAGACGAATTATTGGAAGTAACTTCTATATCGTAGCAAGACCACTACACGTTCTTGAAGAAAACATGAGTTCGAAAAATTTGGAAAATCGGAGAAAACAATATGTTTAGACATAGTTCTCGATTCTTCTAGCATAAGCGTAGAATAGGTTCTGAAAAACCTATATATAGGTAATTTAGATTGTTCTATTCCGAACCTATGTGTAGCTTATCCAGAATATTAACTGTTTTAATCAGCAACTCTTCATTCCCTACTTCTTCGATTCACATTAAAGGAATCTATGTGCTCCAGCACGCTTAATTCTAGTCCTTTCTCAACGTTTCTCTTCAAGGCTTAAATATCGGCTAGTTCACTAATATATCTATTACCACGTATTGTAGGATTGTAGTTAGTATGTTCTCCCTAGCTAAGCGGTTTCTCGCTTTACTCGAGGTTAGCCTAGTTTCTCTAATTCTAACATTTAATGTGTGGTTCCACGATGCTTATTATGCTTACTTAAAGTGTAGTATATACTGGCATTATGTCTACCCATCATCTATTATGTTCCTAGCTCTACTCGCCATACTCTTACCGAGGAGGAGTTTTAGAATATATGGTTTCTTACCCAGAAACACTATTTTCACATTGAAGTGGTGTTCAATATTCATAGCGGTTTTCACCCTACCATCTTTGTATTCAATCGTGTTCTCAATCGCTCTTGGAATATCTAAGTCTGCTGAGCCGTCGATACACGACATTATTCAAAACGTAATCGATTACATGGTTTTCGTCGGGTTCTTCGAAGAAGCTTATTTTAGAGGTTATGTTCAGTCTAGGCTTAATGAAGTCTATGAGAAGCGTTGGCGAAGACTACTCTTTAAGGAATGGAGTGTTAATTATGGAATGAGTTTACCATTAACATCCATAATTTTCGCTCTAGTACACATAGTTCACTACTGGAATCCTATTACATCGAGGTGGAACCCGGCGTGGTGGATGCCCATACACATTCTAGGAGCATTCGCTCTCGGATGCTTAGCAGGAGCTATAAGGGAGGCATCGGACATCTACGTTTCGGCTTCACTACATGGAGCCATAATGACTTCCTACACTCTCCTATCTACTTATACAAACGTATTAATCCTAAACATCTCTTTATTCACTAGTTGGTTCATCTTCTTCTACATTCTGAGCGAATATTTCCACGAATCCACAAACCTGAAGTTTAAAGCCGTAGAGTGAAGCAATGAAATATGGGTGGAATAGAGAGACATTAGATTGAAACATGTTTTCAACAAATATAAACACAACTTCCACCCATTCTTCCAATAAAAATCCTTCTATGAAGATGCTATGAGAATACTGAAATTACTGTTTAGCACGGTATTAATGATTATTAATTCGTTTAATCACCGTAACCTATGAATACTGTGTAATCGTAGTTCTTCATAATTCTTCAATGCATACCGCTTGTCTAGAGTATTATTGGAAACGCTCTATTCATAAGTTTAAATATAAGGAGATAGTTTTATTTGATATTATATTAGTAGAGGGGCCGTAGTCTAGCCTGGCTAGGATGCGGGGCTTGGGCCCCCGTGAACCGGGGTTCAAATCCCCGCGGCCCCATTTCAACTAGCGTTGTTTTCCAACTTAGAGTCACGATTCTACTAATTGGTTTGTTTAAATAATGTTATTCGACGTTATGAACATATTCTTCTGTTCCTCAGGGAGCGAAGATATTTTAGTTAAATTAGTTGTCTTGTATTGTGATATACCTGATTTAGTAAAGGCGTGTTAGGGTTCGTTGAGTTGAATGATTCTATAGAGAAAATCGTTTATGGTGTTGTTAAACCACTGGATGTTCGTGTCAGGGGTTTGAATCAGCTTCTCGTAGAGATGAAGAACCTGTCTTTCCAAGGTAGAGCGTTAGGCGAGGTTTACGAAATAATGCTTGAAATGTTTAGAGATGAGAATAACACTATTTTCCTAGGTTTAGCGGGTTCTCTAAGTACCGCTGGTTTGTGGAAGATTATTAAATGGTTTATAGATGAGAGATTGGTCGATGTCGTTGTTTCTACAGGCGCTATTATTAGTGAAGACATATATGATGCTATGGGTTTCAAATACTACAAAGTTAATCCATGTGTAGATGATTCACTCTTACTTAAACTTAAATACGATAGATTCTACGATACGATAGCTAGTGAGGAGAATTACAGGAAGATGGAGAGACTAATACAGGAGTTTATCGAATCAATCCCCCTGGATCGAGTTTATTCAACAGCTGAATTCCTATACCTATTCGGCAAATACCTGGATAGTGAAGGAATAGATTCTATATTGGCATCAGCATATAGGAGTAAAGTCCCCGTTTTCTCACCAGCATTAGTTGATAGTGCATATGGTATTGCAAGCGTACTAGCTTATCGTAGAGGCTATAGGTTAGTTCTAGATATGGTTAGAGATTTCAACCAGATTGTCGAGATCGGGAGGAGGTCTAGTAAACTATCAGCAATATATATTGGCGGCGGCGTTCCAAAAGATTACGTTAATCTAGTAACGGTAGCGCAAACGATTATAGCTGAATACGAGGAGGGTTCGAAAAACTACTATAAACCTCTAGAGTACGTTGTCCAATTCACAACAGATATGCCGCAATGGGGTGGTTTAAGTGGAGCAACACTCGATGAAGCAGTTAGTTGGGGCAAGGTTTCTCCACTCGCGAAGAAGAGGACAGTGCATGTAGATGCTACAATAGCTCTACCAATAGTAGCTCATGCTCTAGCTGAAGCACCCGTTAAGAGGGAGAAACCATTCGATACAACGTGGTTTATCGACGAGGTTGAGAAACACGTTGGGTTGAAATAGCCACTATGATACAACCGGTAATTAGGTTGTTTTACACGTAGGGTTCTCATATTGAGAGCAGCTGTTCTCTTCACTGGAGGGAAGGATTCAACATATGCTCTACACTTAGCTTATTTCCAAGGATACGAGATAGAGGTTTTAGTATCTATAGTGCCAACGTATCGTTACTCAATGATGTATCATAAACCAATACCTAGAATTTTAGAATTACAATCTACTGCTCTAGGAATACCTCTTGAATTAGTTGAAGTAAAGGATCCTAGTATGGAGGTCGATGTTTTAAGAAACATTTTGTCTAGAGTTATAGACGAGTATAGCGTAGACACTATTGTTTCAGGAACATTATCTAGTCTCTATCAGAAAACGATTATTGATATGGTTTCGAACGAACTGGGACTTAGACACTACACTCCACTTTGGTTAACAGATCAGTATCGCTACATGGTGGAACTCGTAGATAACGGTGTAGTTTTCATGTTGATGAGTGTATCTACACATGGTTTAGGAAGGGATTACTTATGTAAACCAATCGGTAGGTTAGAGTTAGAGGATATTTTGAAGAAATCGAGAATCTATGGTTTTAACCCAGCTTTCGAGGGAGGCGAGGCTGAAACAATTGTTCTGAATGCTCCATTATTTAGAAAGAGGGTATTTGTGGAAGGTTATGTGGAATCAATGGGTTTAGATGAACACTACTGTATTGTTAAAAACGCTTATCTGGTTGATGCGAGTTCTTGATTATCGAATTATTTTTATTTCAGTGTAGTAAAGTAGTTTATGATAACATTAGCTAGATGCTCGGGTTTAGTATACCATTTATCGTACTTATAATCTTTAGAACCAATCGTTACGATAACGTGGTCTCCAGCATCCCTAACTACAGCTACTTCTTGATTATCCTTCATTATTGAGAATAGTGATGACCCCTTATCTACAAACCTATACCCAGGTAGTTTACCTACTAGTTTAGTTTTTAATTCGCTTAAATACTGAGTACTCATATATCCCACCACATTATTCTAAACACGGTTTTTTCGTATAAAATACTTGGATTAAGGTTTTAAACATGTTTATTCATGGAGGAGGATTCTCCACTTATTTTACGTAACTTTCATATCAGTACGTTACGCCTAATACAGCGAATCTATCCGCAACTCTATTTCCACAAATAATTTTTCCTCTGGGGTCGCCTAGATCTATTGGTGAATAAATCACTTCACCGAGAAGTTGTTTACCAAAATTCTTTTCGAGATACTCAGCGCATTCACGACTCCCATCCCAAGGCACTACTATTAACCCCCTCCTACCCGATTCTATTGATTCCTCGGATGATAATGATATGATGATCATTTTCTTAAAGTACTCAAGAGCTCTCCTATACATATTTTTTTCAATACTCTCAATAGTGGCGTTTAATTCCTCGAAAATGTTGTTTAGAGGAGTAACTATTTTAGGTAAACCATCTCTTCTAGCAATAGTTACTGTATGGTTATCCACCTCCCTCTTTCCAATTTCTAATCTAATAGGTACCCCCTTCATCTCCCAATAATAGTATTTCCAACCTGGAGTGTGTTCAGGATCCTTATCTACATGAACTCTTAATCCATTCTCTCTAAGTATTTTAGCAACATTCTCAGCGTACTCTAAAACTTCTCTTTCCTCGGTTTTAACTATTGGAACAATAACTACCTGTATTGGTGCTATAACTGGAGGTAGGAATAGCCCTTTCTCATCTCCATGTATAGCTAGTACGGCTCCAAGAACTCTCTCGCTAACACCATAGCATGTTTGATAAACATACTTTACTGACCCATCACTATCAGTGTATTTAATGTCGAAAGCACGAGCGAATTTCTGTCCAAGATTAATAACTGAACCTAGCTCTAAACCCTTACCATCAGGCGTTACTGTTATGAAATCATAGTTATACTCGGCTCCAGCGAAGACGTCCCATGGAGGGGTTTTAACGATCAAATATGGAATTAACAATGTGTCGAAAAATCTCCTATAGATCCCTATTGCTTCCCAAATCTGTGATTCAGCTTCTTCACTAGTAGCGTGTGCTGTATGGGCTTCTATGAAACCCATTATTTCCCTAACTCTCAGTATTGGATGAGTCATTTTCGTCTCATATCTGAATACGTTAACGTTCTGATACATTTTAATAGGTAGATCCCTCCTCCCCTTAATCCATAGACTCCACATGTAATACATTACCGTTTCGCTAGTCGGTCTAATGAATAGTTTTTCATTGAATTTCTTCGTTAAAGTCCCTTCTACAACGAAAGATTCTCCACCAAAACCTTTCAAGAAATCGCTTTCTTTAGAGAAAACGGATTCTGGAATAAGTGTGGGGAAATACGCTTCTTCATGACCGCTTTTCTCCAAAAGATCAATTAATATCTTCTGTATAAGCCTCAAAGTTTTCAAACCATATGGTTTCCAAACAATCATTCCCTTCAAGGGATACCGTATATCAACAATATCGCAATGCTTAAGCAATTCGTGAAACCAGTTACTGAAATCCTCGAATTTATCGCCCCAAGGCCTCTCCTCAATACTCAAATCATAAACACCGATAATTAGTTTAAATCAACATTATTACTACGAAAGAATCCTTATAGAAATATATTCTTTACTACCACGGTAGAAATACTCGTTAGTTTCGGGTAACCAATAGTTATTGGAGTTTAGGGATATAGACGAGTTATTCGTATGGTTAGTCGATGGAGGCGGTATGGTTTATAGCTAGGTTAGTTACATTGTTTCATCCTATTTATTGCGGTATAGATGAGATCGTTTAGTTTCTTACTGTGCTTAGTAGTTCTCCTGATCATTGTATTAATAATTACTGGTAATAGTTCTTTCCTATCAATACCTCCCCCAGTATTCAGGTACAGTATGTTTTCATTTAAGCAATATGCTTCTACAACTCTCCCCCTATACTCCTCAATATTGTTGAGGATTTTATTAAGAAACAATATATCGCTGAAAATACCGCTAATACTTTCTTGTTTTAAACCTAATGTATATGTTGTTGTGAAGAATTGTTTAGTAATCTCTCTAATGAATTCAATATTGTTTATTAACGAAATGGTTTTAGTAACTAATGTTTTTGTTTCTAAGGGAACTTGATCTCCAAATGAATTAATCAAGTATTTTCTAAAAGCTTCGAAACTATATTCATTACTACCTATACATTTCATGACTTCAACTATACGTTTATAAGTATCATCTATTATGGTGTAATTAAAACCTCTACCATCATCGTAGTTTGAGTGATATATTGGTTTAAGAGATTCGATAGATGTTAAAGTTAACGATGGAACCCCATATAAGCTGTAGGAGTAGCTATCGAAATCCATGTTATCGAAACCCCTGTAGATAGATTTAGAATCGCTAATTTTGTCGATACATTTAGCTAGTACGGGGTTTCCATAGATTTCTATAGGGTAATCGTAAATAGCATCTATATTTATATCTGCAACAACCTTCTCAATATAGTTCTTCGCCTCTAGGAGTTCGAGATAATATCTACTACCCCAAGACCAGTACCAACTAGCATAACCTGGTGAACCGAATTCCTCCGCTGTATAGGATATTAGAACTAGATCCGGTCCATTCCAAGAATTCTTCAAATTCGATGCTAAACGATAAAGTATAGCTAAACCAACTAAGTTATCTGAAAAACCGGTGAACCAGTGGTCGTGATGAGCTGTTAAATGTATTTCACCACTTCCTCCACCATTGATGCCGAATAAAACCGTTCTACCAACAGTGTTTCTTACCATTCTAGTTTTAACATCAATCTCTACGTAACCACCTTTTTCTAACAGTTTTCTGAAACTATCGTAATCGACCGATACGATAGGTATTGGGACAGGGGATCCGGATTCGAAACTATATAGAGGCGAGTAATTAACCACAGTTCTCCTATATAAACCAGGCGTTTTATCGTAGAATACTATAGCAGATACATTGTATTTCTCAATCAATTCTAGAACAACGTATTTAGCTAAATCGTGTTCTCGTGGATACTCTATAAAAACAATCGTATCTTCAGATGGTGTTTCTATGAAAACCTCGTTATCATTTACCCGACCCTTAGCGAATTTACCATAGACTCTACTTGTTCGTGTATACGGTAGAGCTACGCATCTATATGTTTCTTGAGAACCCATTATTACACATTCTTCTTCGAACCAAGTGTCGACAGGGGTTTCAATAATATCGATCCAATCCACATGATCTTTGAAGTGGGAAACAATTGTTTCCACAGCTCTACGTTCTTCGTTAGAACCAGTTATAATTTCTCTTCTAAGGTTAGAATCGCGTAGTATAGGATTATCTATAGAATTACTCAATATCCCCAGCCCACGATTAATTATTGGAAAATACGAATATGGATTATATTTAATCAAATAATAGTGTTTCTCAAAATATAGTGTATGTAGTGGTTTAGAGTATTGATAATGGTGTTTCTATATTGAGGATTGTTGAATTCGTTGTGAAAGATTTGAAGAAATTCGAAGAATACGTTAGAAATAACAACTTGGTCGTTGAACCAGGGCCTCACATGGTTCTATTTGATCATAGTGAATTAGCCATTATGGATGTTAAGAATATTGAAGGTAAGGTTGTATCTAAACTTGTTGTTCATTTCATAACTCCATACTACAGGGTTGAATCCCAAAATATTGAGGATGATGAGGAGTATTGGAGGAAGCTATGGGAGGTGAAGAGGAGTGGAGAGTCTTGGGCTATTCCTGTAAATCCAATCATAGCTATTATTCTAGATGAATCTTTCACAAACGTAATTGAGGGTTACAGAGACGAATACCCGATTAATGAGGGGGGAGAACTTGTGGATAACTATAGGAGGAGGAATCCGAATTACAAACAGGTTCCTAGAGTAGCTTTAGCTAGAGTTCTAGATAGTTTGTGTTGAAATAGTCTGTTCTTGAAGTTTAACTCCACAGTAGGGGCAATAATTTGATGATAAGGGTATTTCCAAGCCACAGCTTTCGCATTTCCTGGATATCTTCTCCATAACCTTCTCATACTCTCTCTTCACATCATCGAATGTTAAGTGTAGATATATTTGTGTAGTCTTTATATCGCTATGTCCAAGTATTTTCTGTAGAGTAAATATATTCATACCTCTCCTCAAAGCATTCGTTGCAAACGTGTGTCTGAGAACGTGTGGTCTAATAATACTTGTCGAAACACCGGCTCTCTTAGCTAGACTCTTAATTCTCTTGTATAATCCGCTGTAAGATAATGGTATAATTTTATCGCTACTCTTTAAACCACATAGTTTAATCCAAGATTTCAACATTTCAATCGTATCGCTTCTAGCTACAACAAATCGTTCCTTACCGTATTTAGAACCGGTTATCCTAATGATCTTGTTTTCAAAATCGATATCGCTAACTCTAATATTGAGCAATTCCTTACTACGGACACCGGTATCGATAAGGAGTTTCACAATAATTGTATCTAAAGGGTCTCTACACGAACTAATGAGTTTAGCTACATCATCATCTCTCAAAACATTTATTCTTCTAGAAACCCTCTTTACTCTAGGAACTCTTATTTTAAGACCGAGCCATTCGAAGAATCTATTCAGGAAAATCGAGTAGTAGTATAGAGTTTGTAAAACCCCTTCACGGCCTTTAGAGTGGGGGAATCCATTGCTGAGCCTATGGTTTCTCCAAGCTAGTATATCTTTGAGATTAACGTTTCTCAAAGGTTTATTACCAATGAATTTCAAGAAATCCATTATAGCTGCTCTATACGATTTCAATGTATCGTTACTGGCTCCAGCCGATTCTAATGTAGATAGGAAAAGCTCCAATACCTCTTCATTACTGAGATCTAGCGCCTCCTCCGGTGCTGAACCAATATCTAGTTTACTCGGCAAAAACACCCCTATTTCATGCATACTGGATGGTACGCTTATATAGGGTAATTTGTAGATATACTTGGGAAATACCTTGTAGTATCATGTTGTTTTATACAATTCCCCAGCGATTTTCAAAACAAGTTCTTTTACTCCAATCATGATTTTCTTGAGATCAATTAATAGCTCCTGCATATTCCTCTTAACCCCCATATCCGCTGCATCATTCATTACGATCGCTAACGGTAAATATTCTAAACCAGCTTCCTTAGCTAGGAAAGCTTCTGGAGCAATACTTGTAGTGATTATGTCGCAACCAATACTTCTTAAAAACCTAGCTTCACTCCGTGTTTCGAACCTAACTCCATCTACGACGGCCGCTACACCAGCTTCTCTCACATTAGTTAAACCATTTTCTCTCGCTATTCTCAGAACAAGTTCTCTTAATTCTTGGGAAAATATTTCTCCCATATCGATCGAGTGACCCGGCTTACTAACTAGACTCGCTCTAAACGTTGTGAAATCGATCAAATCCTGAGGAATTACGATATCACCAATATTCATATTCGGGTTTAACCTAGTAGCTATCGTAGTTGCTAATACGTGTTTAACACCATAGTGTTTTAGAGCTGAAATTATAGCTCTATAGTTAACCTCATGTGGAGGAATATTTTGTTTAAAACCGTAGCGTGGAATAAAAAGGATTTTATATTCAGTTCTAGTTAGAACTATTTCAACTTTACCATATATGGTATCGAGTTCTCCGGGAACTCCTGGAAAAAGATCCTGTGTTCCCAAATCCCCTATTAAACCTAGACGACGGCTCAACTCTACTTAATAGACCTCATTTTCTCCTTAATCAATTCCTTAGCATCATCGGTATTTAAAACTATGAATTTCTGGTTTCTAATTTCATTTAGCAATAGTTCTGGATTAGATTTGTAATCCTCTAATCTTCTACTAGCTCTAAATCTAGCTCTGTAACCGTTCTCACCATGTAGAATAACTACATCTACGAATAAATCTCCAGCTTCATAATCTACAGAACCCATACCTAATATTCCGCCGGCAACGTCTCTAGCAACAAATACTAATCCTCCACTCGGCGTTTCACCGTAGTTTTCGATCTTACCTATTAATTTAACTTGCTCTACAGGCTCAAATGTTTGAACAGAAGCTGTTTCTGATCGTGTTATTTCAGCTAAAGCCCCAGGTTTACCGAACCTACTTTTAACCTCAAATAGTTTTTCATTAACAATTCTCTTAGCAATACTATCGACTTGCTCATCAGGAACTCTCTTGTAGAACTCTATTTTTAACGAATTATAATCCCATTCTAGAACGTTGCGTTCAGCATCGTAAGTATACCTTATTCTAATCCTCACAGCATCCCCCTTATCGCTCTTTAAATTCTCAACTATGATGTGGTATAGTATTGTGTTGAGTTCAGCAGCTCCTCTAGCTACTTCCGTAGCATAATCCTTACTTGTTCTAACATAACTACTTAGTTGTGCAAATAATGTTCTCCTAACTTTATCAGCATATGCTCCAGCAATAATGATTCCAGTATTGAGTTCTTGTTCAACTCTAGATTCGGTAGGGGGTGTGGATTCCCCGATCAAAACGTTACTCCACCTTTCAACGAAAACTTGTTTCAAGAAATATATGGTTATTAACCTTAGGTATATATGTATTGCTGAAAACGTGGTGAAATTTTTGGAAGACATTGTTCTCTTAGCGGTGGATTATGCTAGGAGAATTGGAGCTGAATACGCTGAAGCTAGATATCATAAAATTAGTAGTGAAGAACTATTCTCCAGGAATGGTGATATTCTAGGTGTTGGTAAGGGGTTTGAAGAAGGAATTGGTATTAGAGTTATAGTTAATGGTGCTTTAGGATTTACTTCTATTAACAAACTCGATAGGGATTCGATTATCGGAGCTGTTGAGAAAATCGTTTATCAAACTAGAGCGTTATCTAGGTGTATGAAGGAGAAAATAGTGTTTAGTGAAGCTAGAGTTGGTAGGAGTAAATATAGTGTTGTAGCTAAGAAACCGTTCCACACCGTTAGTTTCGATGATAAAGTCAAGTTGCATCGCGAGCTTTGGAGTATTGTTTCTAGAGCGAAGATCGAGTCTAAAATAAGCGTTTTCATATTGAGGTATAGTGAGAGTATTGAGGAGAAAATAGTTGTTAATAGTGATGGCGCATTCATACATAGCATTACACCTAGATTATCGGTCATGTACAACATTGTGATTAATCATCCTGAGAAAGGAACTATGCAGAAGTGGGAGCAGTTGGGAGCTAGTGGTGGATTAGAATGGCTGGACGATTGGAGAATTCATGAACGTGTAGATGAGATTGCTACTAGTATGGATAACGTTCTCGTGAAAGGAAAGAGTCCTCCCCGTGAAACGATAGATGTGGTTGTTGGAAGCGAAATCGTGGGATTAATTGTTCATGAGAGTTGCGGTCATCCCAGTGAAGCTGATAGAATACTTGGTAGGGAAGCGGCTCAAGCTGGTAAAAGCTTTATTAAGAAAGGAATGATTGGTGAAAGAATTGGTTCGGAATACGCTACTGTTATCGACGACCCAACTATACCCGGTAGTTATGGTTTCTACCTCTACGATGACGAGGGGGTTCCAGCTAAACCCAGGTATCTCTATAGGAATGGTTTGATCAACGAACATTTACATAATAGATGGACGGCTTACGTATATGGAGTTGAGAGCAATGCTTCAGCTAGAGCTATGGATTACCGTAGTGAACCTATAGTTAGGATGGCTAACACCTACTTCAAACCAGGTGATTATAGTTTCGATGAATTGCTGGAAGATGTTAAACTCGGTATCTACATGAAGAGTTTCATGGAGTGGAATATAGATGATGAAAGATGGAGTCAGAGATACGTTGGTCTCGAAGCATACTTGATCGAGAAAGGCGAGTTGAAAGAACCTGTTAAATACCCTGTTCTAGAGATAACTACGAAATCTTTCTACAGCAATGTTGATGCTGCCGATAAGGATCTAAAGTTCTATGCTGGAACATGCGGTAAGGGTGAACCAATGCAGGGCGTTCCCGTGTGGATGGGGGGTCCTAACGTTCGCTTGAGGAATATTAGGATTGGGGTGGTTGAGTAGTGGAGAACATCTTACTCGATGTTTCTAAAACAATTGTTAACGAAGCTGTTCGTGAAGGTTATGATGAAGCCATAGTGATTACGCGTTACAACTACAATACTATGGCTAAGATATTCAACAGCCAACTCTCCGTAGTGCAGAAATGGGTTGATTACTCGATTGAACTATATTTAGCTAAAGATAAGAGAGTAATCATTCTATCTCTATACCCAAGCGATATTGAGAGTACTGCTAGATTAACTCTTAAAGAAATGATTTCTCGTGCTAAATCGATACAGGAATCCCCATTCTACGCACCCATACCGGAGCCTAAGAGAGTCGAACCTCTAACCAATATTTATGATTCTAGAGTTCTAGACGCTATCGAGGATCCTTCTAAACTAGTTGAATTGGCAATTGAAGCTTCACATAGAGAGAGAATAGATTATGTTGCTGGAATGATCAATTTATGGATTAGAAGTAAAACTCTAGTATCTTCTAAAGGTGCTGAGCTCTACGAGGAAGCTAGCGGTATGCAGACGTATCTGAGAGCATTTAGTGAACCCGATGGCAGTGGTCAGTGGAGCTACTGCTCCGTAAAATTAGAACCTAGAGGTATTGAAGAAACTGCTCTAATAGCTGCCGATTACGCTATTAAATCTCGTGGAAGAACCGGTTTAGAACCAGGTAGGTATGATGTCATACTATCACCAATGGTTGCTGGAAATTTAATAGAACTAGTTGCATCCATGTCCTCGGCTTTCAGTATGTTGATGGGTATGTCTATTTTCATGAAGAATAGTCCTGGAGACATTGTTGCATCCGATAAGTTAACGGTACTCGATAAACCCAGAGACGTGGATTTACCTGAAGCAACAGCTTTCGACGATGAATCCACACCAACATTCGATAAACCAATTATTGAGAAGGGTGTTTTGAAAACAATACTTCATAATAGTAAAACAGCTAGTTTAACTGGAATGGAAACTACTGGTAATGCTGGTTGGGTAAATCCGCATCCATGGAATATAGTTGTTGAACCAGGTGATTATACGTTAGATGAAATGATTCGTGAAGTTAAGAGAGGCATTCTAGTTACTAACAATTGGTATACTAGATTACAGAACTACGTTGAAGGAATATTTTCAACAATATCTAGAGATGCTCTACTATACATCGAGAATGGTGAAATTAAGAAACCAGTTGAGAAAGTGAGGATTGCTGATAAATTACCTAATTTATTGAGAAATATCGATGGATTAACAAAGAATATCTACAATATCATGTGGTGGGAGGTTTCAATACCATCTAAAATACCCTATATCCTAGTTAGAAACGTTAATATCACTAAACACCTCCTCTAACCCATACTTTTTTATTTTCATAATTAAACATTATTCTGTAATAGTGGTTTCTCAAAAACGTGGTGAGCAGTTATTAGAGAGGGGGAGAGGGTTTCTTTTGAAGGGGTTTTAATTGGTTATGAAGAGATTATGGAGAAGGCTTTAACTAAAGCATTAGTTATTCACGGCTCCATTAATGGATTGAACACTATTTTCTACCTACACATGGATAACGCCGACGCTATTCTTGAGAAAGGAATCGGTATATCGGTTAGAGGAGTGGGCGTGGTTATTTCTCTAAATCCCCTCGTAATCAAGTGTATTGAGGTGATACATTATTAAGAAACTAGATCTCCCTCCTAGAATTAAGGTTCTAGAAGCTGCTGGTTCTATAGGTGATGGACGTATTCTGAAAGTTAGTGATGAAGAATTTAGAGTTAAATCTAGTGATGGTTCTCGAACATATCTTGTTATTATTAAGAGAATTGATGATAAAAGTTTTGCCGTATATAGTAATGATAATGGAACAGTATATAGAGGCTATATTGGATACCCTATTATCGCGGCTTTAATCATTAACGGCGTACTACCTATAGATAACGAAGTTATTAATGCTCTTAAAGGCATACCTTGGAGAGAGCTCAATACTAGGTTTAAAAACTACGGTATTGTTGAAAACATTGTTTTGAATCAATGCGAGAAGAGAGGTTTATCTCGCACGGTTGTTTTGGATTATATCAATATAGTTATGAAGAAAATCGGTGTTTTAACACTGTATTTCGATGAAACGCTTAGTAAACAATAACTCTACCCTTCCTAATCTCTAAATACTTCTCACTAGCTAACCTATATATCATCCTCCTAGCAACACTATTCTCTAAACCCAATTCGTGGTGAACAATGTTAACAGCATCTTTAACGCTAAGCTCCCCATACTCTAACATACTTCTCCTCAAAACATCAAGAATAGTACCGAGTAAACCATGTGGTTTATCATCAGCTACATCTATATCCAAACCCGATACTATGATTCGGAACCTCTCTCCATAATCTCTGAATTCCAAAAAGTATTTGTTTCCAACTATCTTCTTAAGATAACTTATAGAGTAGTATTTCGGTATTCTCAACCTATATTTTGGCGTAACCGTCACCAGTATGTTTTGGGAAAATACCGGTTTGGGAATAAAGTTTGGTTCAATAAATAACGCTAAATCAACATAAGTGTTTTTGTTGAAACCACTATTTTTCTGAACATAAGTTAAATTCGGGGTTTCAGATTCTAGTAAACCGTATTTGGTCATGTAGAGATTTTCATCAACAACCAATATTTTCATATCCCGGAGTAGGAGGGAATCTATAACTGCTTTTGATAAAGCTAATTTAGCGTTAATGTAATGACTTATTAAAACCCTTTTACCAGTCGTTAACCTATTTATTAGTTCTCTAAATCTATCCGGATCCCTCAGTTTAATCAACCTACATGCTCTAAATCATTTATTGATATTTAGTTTTTAATCAACTATAATCGCTGTTTCCAATTAGTTCCATCGGTGTCGTATACGTACCTAGTGGAGACGATATTGGTTATATGCTGTACCAGGTGATCGATCTGAGTAGTCGTAAACCGCCCCATTACGTTTTAGAAGCTATAGCTGAATTAATAGCTGGTGAAGCCGTTTTATCCGATAATCCAGGCGATGTCGTTAGGAAATGGAGGGTTTTCTATGGTTTGAGTCTAACCGATTTAGCTAAATTAATGAAAGTATCTTCAAGTACTGTTTCAGATTATGAGAGGGGTAGGAGGTTTCCCGGTAGAGCTTATCTTAAGAAATTCGTTAATGCATTATTTAAACATGATGAACATAGAGATTGGGTTATTACAAGGAATTTGAGTAAACAATTGGGTTTATACGTTGAGGGTATTGTGGATAAAGGGGATTTTATACGTGAAGTTAGTTTAGATGATTTCATTCAATTAACCGAATCTATAGTGCTTACACCAATAGTAGACCAAGTTTATCTAAGAGGATACGTTATCGTTGATAGCGTTAAATCAATTGAATCCATGACAACTGGAGAACATTATAGGTTACTCAGTATGGGTTTCGATAGAGCAGTTATATTCACAAACATAACTAGAGGGAGATCTGTTATGGTTGCCACCAGGGTTTCGCCTCTAAAACCACGTTTAGTTGTTTTACATGGTGTTAAGAACATTGATCCTCTAGCTATTAGGATAAGTGAATTAGAGAATATTCCCTTACTAGTAACAACTCTGGATCTAGAGGAGACTATGAGTAGGTTGAAGAAAATCAAATTAGCGTAAATGGGCCCGCGGGGATTTGAACCCCGGACCTCCGCCTAACTCAGCTATATTGCTCGTAAGGGCGGCGTCCTACCAGGCTAGACGACGGGCCCCCAACTATAATGGTGTTGTAGTTATGTTTTGATTTATTAAGCTTTCCATTTCAGCCTCCACTACTCGATTGAGTTAAGTTTAAATATGATCGCTTTCTAAATTAATAGTATCAGGTATGGTGTGTATGGTGTATAGAATGAATTCTAAATTAATAATTGGTCTAATCCTACTATTAGTAATAGCTACACCACTCATTGTAACATCACAGTACCAGGGTACGCCTAAAACAATTGTTTGGACAGGATACTTCGACAGAAACATTGCAATAATGGATTTAGCTAAGGGAACGATCGATGCATTCATATTCGTAACACCAGCTAGAGAGTTCTTCCTAATACCTGCTGAAATGTTAGCTAAACTAAGGTTATTCAGAGCCGTATCATCATACAACGACCTAGCATTCAACGTTATATACAACGTTATCGATCCAACTAAACCAGGCACAGTCTATAGATGGGAGGGAGATGAGGGAGTTCCAGGCAAGCTCATACCAGGTATTGTTTATGCTGGAGTAGATTACATAAACATTACTGACATAACTGATTATACGTATCTACACTTCAACCCACTCTCACTCAAGAAGTTTAGACAAGCATTCTACTACTTAATCGATAGAGCATCAATTGTTGAAACGATCTATAAGGGAGGTGCTGAAATAAGATATACAGTGTTAAGTAAGGCTTCCCACCACCCATACGACTACGAGTTACTTAAACTAATAGAGGATACTTACGGTTTCAGCCCAACTGGTGATAAAACTAAAGCAGCTGCTCTAGCTCGAGAAGCTATTTCGGAAGTTAATGCTACACTACTAGCTTACAATATGATGGTTTATTATGGAAGCGATGGATTCCTATACTTCAAGAAACCAGATGGTAGTGTTGAGCAGGTTAAGATAAACTTCGTAATTAGAGCTGACGACGTTACTGAAAGATTACCGATTGGTTTATCGATTGCAGACGATATTGAAACCTACTTGAAGGTTAAGGTTGTTAGAGCAACAATGGATAGAACTCCAGCTATCAATACTGTTTACTACTATGAGCAACACACTGCTCACGACTGGACTGGATATGGAGGATACAATGGAGACGTCTGGCATATCTATACTGAAGGATGGGTATTAACAGCAGACCTCACCTACTACGACGCTGCTGGAGATATAGCTTTCTTCTACCTATACGGTGATGTTGTTGCTGGCGGTAACAACGAGTATTGGGGTGAAGAATGCTACAACTACTACAGCCACAAGCCAGATATGAGGAAATGGTATAACGAACTAGTATATGAGAAGTACCCGCCAGCTAGGAAAGGCGTGTTAGAGGGTAGAATGAAGACCTACTTCAATTACAGTGTTGATGAAGCTATTAGAGTATGGATAGTTGATATAGTGACTTACTTCGCTGTAAACAAAGATTCAATAATTAGTGCAGTACCAGGTAGAGTCACCGGTCTCAACAACCCGATATCTCTGTGGAGCGTTGTTGCAACTAAAGAAACCGTAACTTACGGTCAGTGGGCCGGTATAGCTAGAGTATTCATGAGTCCATGGAACCCGGTTCTAGGTTTCGCAGATATCTATACCGAGTACGTACACAGACACTTGAGAAGCTATGGTTCATGGAGACACCCATACACAGGTGTATCAACACCAATACATGTAGCGAACTGGAAAGTTGAGAGAGCTGAGTTAGGATATAGAGTTGGAGATATCGATGCATACGTATTCGACCCAGTAGCAAGCAAATGGATCAAAATAACTGATGTACCAACAGAAGCACCACACTTAATAGTGATTATGTGGAATATGTTTGGAGGATACAATTTCGATACAGTTAATTTCCTCGACTACAAGGTACCGGTCAAAATAACTGTTGTATATAGAAGTATTGATTACAATGGCAAGAAGATTCTAGGATTCTGGCATGATGGTACGCCAATCACTATGAATGACATACTCTACGCAATAGCATTCAGTTACGAGTGGAGCTTCAATGACAAATGGGTTACCGGTCAAGAAGACCCATACTTCCACAGTTGGCTACTCGGAGGTTTATCCGGTCTAGCACTATACTTCGGTTGGAAAGTTGTTAATGAAACAGCTATTGAAGTATACCTAGATTGGGACTGGCCTATTGAAGAAATAGTTGCTGCATCTGGAGTAGTATGGCCGGACATGCCGTGGTACACGTATTTAGCTGGCGAGGAGTTAATAGCGAGAAAAGTAGTTGGCCCCAACGGACGCTACGACTGGAGACATACAACTGGACGTACAGCTGTTGACTATATAGGTGAGTATTATCAGGATAAGAAAACCGTATACGATATAAGAGATATGCTAGAAACGTTGAAGACCGAGTTCAGTGAAGGAACATTCATTGAGCCATACAGCCGTATAACGACATATCCAGGTTTCGAGAACGCTATTAATGATTTCAACACTACATTAGTCCCCAATGCTCTGAACTTCATAAACACATATGATCATGCATACATTAGTAGCGGTCCATTCTACATCAGCAGATATGATGTAGGTATTGTCGAGAACTTCATGACAATTAGAGAATGGCCATACTTCAAACAAATATTCCCACTAGACAGAATTATTGATGAATTAAAGCTAACATACTATGGTGTATATGCAGTCGAGTCATTGAAACCAGTTAAGGAGCCGGTATACATAGTGTATGGTGAACCACTAAGATTAGAGGTAAAGATA
>Ga0105162_1000537_pt1 | contig 24689 bp, 22 predicted proteins | sample JNZ201metaG_FD_81532 | JGI IMG/M metagenome (GOLD analysis project Ga0105162, IMG submission 81532) | Hot spring microbial communities from Jinze hot spring, China to study Microbial Dark Matter (Phase II) - JNZ 20120812A | ecosystem: Environmental > Aquatic > Thermal springs > Hot (42-90C) >...
ATTAGAATTTTGCATTACTGAAAATACTCTACAATTAATTGAATTGTTTCAGCCAGAAAACTTATACTCAAAAATGATATTGATGATTTTGTTTAAGTATCCGGATTTTTGAGAATGGGGGCTGATAAATATCTCGTCTTCAAAAATTATCGATGAAAAAGTTTGTGAGAGAAGGGAGCTTCTGAAAAGAGTTTACTCCATATCCCAGCTATTTGAAATAGGTAAATGGTTAAAAATAACTTACTTTGATAAGTTCTCATGTTGCTGGGAAATTGATGAGGATGAAGCTTCGGCGGAGATAGCTTCCAGAGTAACTGATGATATATTAAGGCAAATCTTTCAAAATTATGAACCACGTAGATGGGCGGTTTTTAGGGGGAGATATTACCTATTTAATAATGGGAAGTTATCTTTTGAGGGAGCGCAAACTCTAATCAGTGATGGAATTCGTAAATTGAGAGGTAAATATGGTTCAGCAATCTTCCTACTTTTAAAAGCAATTATTGAGAAAGGCGGAGTCATAGACTTGAATAGTGCAAGGGAGATAGTTGGTTCAGTTAAAGCCGATGAAATTCTAAATGATCTTGAGAGAACAGGTATAGTAATCTTATCATACGCTGGCAGAAAATATCGTGAGTGGAGCATACCGTGGGAGACCCTTGTAATAGTTGAAGATGAGATTAAGGGTAAAGCTGAGAAGACTCCTGCTATGCCAAAAATAGCAAGTACAAAAATTGGTGAAGTAAAACAGCGTATTGATCCATTACTTGAGGAAAAAGCGCTAATAGAGAAGATGGATAGGGATCTCGATGTCTACCTATTTAATCTACTTAAAAATAGGCTTGAAGAGACAATAAAATTTGGTAAAAGGTTTAATATAGCTCTTCTATCAGCGTATCTCCAAGATCTTTTCGGTTCAGTCTTATATTTTGATAGCTTATTAAGCATAACTCAACAATATGGATTGGCTAATGTTGAAATAGTGCATGAATATGGGAAAACTGGTAAGAGAACAGGGTGGTCTCTAGCGTTATTTGGTGATCCAGGAACAGGAAAAAGTTTTGCAACTAGGGATATGATACTTGGTAAGCCGGATGCAAAGATTCCAGCGCATGGTATACCCGGCAGAAATCGTTATTGTGGGGGTATGACTCCAGCGCGCTTCATAAGGATTGGACAGGCTTATGCTGGAAGAACATTCAATTTTATTATACCTGAATTTAACGATTTCTTCAAATATAAGGGCATGGTTGAACCGCTTAAAATCGCGATGGAACAGGGTGAAATAAAATATGAGTTGCACCGTGAGGTTATAGGACCCTACAGATTCACATCATTCTTCACAGTAAACTATAATGTTTCTGTGCATGAAAGAGGCTACACCGTGACTATTCAGGATCCTAATTTTAGAGCTATTGAGGATCGTATGCTCTGTAGGTTACACCGCTTAACTAAAGAGCGCTTCCTTGAAGTTGCTGAGAGCCAAATGAGGCTAGCATTAGGGAAAATAGATGTTGAGAGGGATGCTCAAGCAATAAGGGATCATTTAACGCTAGTTTACGCTATTGAAACGGGGCATCCATCCGTCAGAGATAAGTTTCCCTATAAACCAGTTATGATAACTCCACAAACATACGAATTAATTGGTAAAGCTAGGAAAGCCATACTTGAGGAAATCAAAGGGGAAGTTCTTACATTCTCAGCCAGACTTGAGGATAAAGTATTAAGGTTTGCATGTGCTGCATCATTAATGGAATATTTTAGTTCAGGTAGGGATTTCATACCAGTGAGTCAAGATGCATTAAGGTATGCGATCCAACTATATATTGAGGAAGCGTCAGTTAGATCACAGGAAAAATTTATGCCAAGTGAAGTGTTAAATAAAGTGCTTACTGGTTAAATGGCGCTACTATCAGCTACCAGAAATCTTGATATAATCTTTCAATTTTTTATAAGTTTCTTCAGGCGATCGCGCAGTTAGAGATATTTTTTCAAAAGGGCATAGATCATCTCCCCGTCTATTCATTATTTTCGGAACTAGAGTATCATATTCAACCCTTATATTATACTCGTTAAGCACTATTAGTCCACTCTCACTTATTACAGTTGCATAAACTTCGCTGGCACGTGAGTATGCTAATAATAGGGCGGCAGCTCTGCCAACAACTTTATCAGCTACAGATGATGAATAGAGGTATTCGCCTAAACAATCTATTGCTTGTATTAGTCCAATTATGCCCTGAAGTTTAGACGTAAATATTATTCTTCCATCCTTAACTATTACAAGCGATAGATTCCTTTCTCTTAATTCCCGTCTAGCTATCTCAAGATTATATAAGGGAACTTTTTCACCTTCTCTTTAGACACAAGTGAATAGAACTCCTAGGTAAAAATATAATTTTTGGGAAAGCACAAAGAGTATTCTATGTTGGGAGGAGAGGAGCTATTTGTCAAGCGCTAATCGCATTAAAAGAATTAGAGAGATTTTAGCCCAAAAAAATATCGATGCTCTCTTAATATCTAATGAAAAAAACATATATTATTTTACTGAGTTTTCTGGGGGATATCGGCTCCTAATTCCAGTAGATGAAGAATGTATCCTATTTGTTCATGCAGTTAATTATGAGGCAGCTAATGAAATGGCTAAGAATGTGAGAATTAGCTTGATAAAGGTTGGAGAAAGAGCCGATACTAAAATTATAAGTGAAATAGTGAATCACGGGTTTAAGTCAATAGGTTTTGATAGGCTCAGCGCGCATGAGTATATTAGAATCACGGATAACATGAAGGATCTTAAACTTGAATATTTAGAAGATTCCATCTGGTCCTTAAGAAAAGTTAAGGATAAGGAGGAAGTTGCGCTTGTACATAAGGCTGCCGAAATAACTAGTAGGGGGATGAAAAGGGCTCTTGAAATTATAAAACCTGGTTTGAAGGAATGGGAGATTGCTGCTGAGATAGAATATGAGATGCGAAAGGCAGGCTCAAGCGGCGTTGCATTTGATACCATTGTTTGTAGTGGTCCAGAGTCAGCTTTTCCACATGGCGGTTCATGCGAACGCGAGATTAAATATGGTGATCTCGTTGTAATTGATGTTGGCGCAAAATATCGAGGTTACTGCGCGGATATGACGAGAACAGCTGTTGCTGGGAATCCCTCTGAAAAACAAAAGCACTTACTTGAGACATTAAGTAAAACACAAAGCCTAGCAATGAGCCGCTTAAAAGCTGGTGTAAGGACAAGGGATATTGATGAAGTGGCCAGAAAATATATTGCGGAAAGAGGTTATGGTGAATACTTTGTTCACAGTTTGGGACATGGTGTAGGATTAGATGTACATGAACCGCCTATGATTAGCCCGGTGAGCGAAGACGTACTATCTCAATGGAACGTAGTAACTATTGAGCCAGGCATATATATTCCTAAGTTTGGCGGAGCACGTATAGAGGATACAATATTAATCCTTAAAGAAAACGCTATGAAATTAACAATATTAGATGAGGATGAAACATGAAAGGAAACCTAAGATTATGGGGGAGAAAAAATTATAGTGGACCTATAAGGGGTCTTAACGCCTCACCCTATTTTGCCTTATATTTGCCTTCAGCAGTTTTCTCCACCTTTCCTTCTTTGATTAACCTTGTTAGCTGACCCTTAACAACGCCCGGTTTAGATCCAGTAACTTTAACTAGCTCCTCAATTGTTTTTGGACTGGTCTTCAGCTCCTCAATTATTTTGCTCTTAACGCTCATATTTCTACCCCCAAAGTATTTTAAGAAAAAGGAGATAAATAAAACATTTTCGCAATTTGAGTCATGTAAAAGATTTTACACGATTACTTAAGCGTAATAAAGCAAATTTACTTCTCTCTTTTCAGAATCTTCCTCACTATTGGTCCTTTTGGACCTGTCTCTTCGAAGATTATGCACTGAAACTTGTATATTTTTGTGCCCTTTAATAGCCAGCAGTCCAGCGGTAATCCAGCTTTCAGGCAGCATTGGCATAGAAATTCTTCTTCATCCCAATTCCACTCGATTGGAACCTGCGGTAGTAACAAGCCTCTATAAAAGCCTCTCTCAACTATTAATCCATCCTCACCAATCTTTATTTTTGATGGATATTCGGTTGCCGAGTTAACCTTAATTAACTCCGGCTCCGTTAACACACTTACTTCAAAGACTACGTTATCGAGTTCACGCAAAGTCATTGGTGGAAAGCGAGGATCTCTTGTCGCCGACTCTATTGCTGCCTCAATGACGGCATTAACAAGTGGATAGATAGGGTATGGAAAACCTATACATCCCCTAAGACTTTTCTCTCCATCTATTAAACTGTTTATTGTGACAAAAACGCCTCTCTTTTTAAGAAGATTTGATGAAACATCTTTTGGCGGACTAATTATTATGCCGCTCTTTAAATTTTCTTCAACGGCTCTTCTAGCAAGCCTAACTATAAAAGCACCTTCTTCATCAGTTAAATTAAAATTCATATTAATTCACCATTAATTAAGTTCATGTTAGGAATAAATAAGGCTTGTATTGGATTAGATGGGTAAAACTTTAGAACTTAATGGATTCTTCTTTAATCCCATTTTTGGTTATTATCATTAAGTCTATTCCGTCACCACTCATAGCATCTCTGCTTATAGCTGATTTTATCGCTTTTACGGCCAGTTCTTTTCCTTCTTCAACGGTCATCCCCTCCCTATAAGACTCCTCCAAAACGCCTATTGCTATCTCTGCTCCAGAGCCTACAGCTGCATATTTATCGGGTATTGTTGAGCCTAGGACATCAAGTACGTAAACTGATGGTCCTTCATCATCAACCCCGCCTATAATAGTTTCAGTTATGTATGGAATTAACCTATTATTAAAGAGGAGATTGGACATAACCTTCGCCGCAGACCTAACGCTTATTGGACGTCCAGCTTCAAGCTTAAATAAGTTTGCATAGACGCTAACTTCACGCGCCAATATCTGCATGTCTGAGACTAAACCAGCGCATGCCGCACCTATATGATCAGATATCTTAAAGACTTTCTTGCCGACACGGCTTAGAACAAAGTTTCCATAGGATACCCTCTTTTCAGAAGCTAGTACAACACCATCTGAACACACTATCCCAACAGTTGTCGCCCCCGGAATTGCAACATACTGTCCTTGACCGCTCAATTAAAGCACCTCTTTACCCTCATAACATTTTAATTTATTATCTAGCAATATTTTTGTAGTCGAGATTAATAAACAATCTCATTAGGCAGTATTAAAGTTTTATTTTAGATAATTGGATGCTGGAAATAAACTTTTTAGGAATAAAGGAGCTTTATTCCTAACTAATGCTTAGGTGAGAGTCTTGAGCGACTTAAGTGGTAATGAAATGAGCACTATAAGATTTTCTAGGGCTCTTTATGTGGGACGTTTTCAACCTTTCCATCTAGGGCATCTTGAAGCTGTGAAATATATTCTCCGCAATTCTAAAGAGTTAATTATAGTTGTTGGGAGCGCTCAGGAGAGTCATACACTTGAGAACCCCTTTACTGCAGGGGAAAGGATATACATGATTAGACTTGCATTAGATGAAATAAATATTGATCCAAGCAGATACTACATCATTCCAATTATAGATTTAGATGTGCATGGAATATGGGTCTCACATGTATGCTCATATGTCCCAAAATTTGATGTAGTTTATTCTAATGAGCCATTAACTAGGCGCCTATTCATTGAGAGTGGCTTCAGAGTTGAGTCGATACCCTTCTTTAAGAGGGAAGTATGCTCAGCAACGGAGATAAGACGGAGAATGCTGGCCGGATTAAATTGGGAGGAACTTCTGCCAAAAAGTGTGGCAACATATATTAAAGAGATAAATGGCATAGAAAGATTAAGGGATCTAGCGAAGACGGATAAAGCTACGACTTAAATTATAAACCTCTTAGCCGTTAATAGTTTAATTCATGTTTCTATAATGTACAGTCCTAGCTCAAAAGTATAGTGATGAGTAGGGGCATATTTAGCCTAAATAATATTTATCATATTTCTTGTAACGCTAACCTTAATTTATCCAAGTACCATTATCACTATTGTTATCATGCGGGGTGTGAAAAGTGCCAACCTGCCGTTTCTGGCTACTAGATATAAATTATGAGGTTAAGAATCATCAACCAGAAATTTGGCTCTGGGGTATAGATGAGCATGAAAAACGGGTTTTAATTATAGATAGGGGCTTCATGACATATTTTTATGTTCTCCCAGCAGAGGGGGAGGATGCCGAAAAAATATCTGAGAGAATAAAGCAGATTAATAGTAGTCTGCCATTTATAACTAAGTTTGAGGTCGTTGATCGCAAACTCTTTGGGAAACCCGTAAAAGTTGTAAGAGTTCACTGTCAAGACCCAGATTTACTTCCAGAATACGTGAAGGTGATTTCAAAGATCAAGGGCGTTGAGAGCTGTTTAGAAGATGATATTAGGTATTCAATGCAGTATATGATCGATAATAATATTGTTCCATGTGGCTGGCATGAGGTTGAGGTTGAAGAAATACCAAATACTATGAATGCCCAAGTTGATAGGGTCCTATTAGCTAAATCTAGGCCGATCTATATTCCAGACATGCTTGAAACGCCTAAGTTGAGAATTTTAGGATTCTCAATAATATGCTATAGCCCTAAGGGGGCTCCGAAACCGGAGAAGGATCCTATTGTCGTGATTTCATCTATGACTAATACTGGTGAAGAAAGGGTGTTTATTGCTGAATCAGCTGAAGATAACAAGATTATTAGTGACTTCATGGAATATGTTAGGAATTTTGACCCTGACATAATTGCTGGCTACGAGACTAATCGATGGGGTATACCCTACCTAGTAACGAGAGCTAGAAAGAATGGGTTAACTTTAAGAATTGATAGATCTAATACTGAGCCTCATACAAGTACGTATGGGCATATGTCGGTAACTGGCAGAGCAAATATTGATATATTTGATTATGCAGATGAGTTCCTGGAGGTTAAAATTAAGACGCTAGAGAACATAGCTGACTTCTTAGGCGTCATGAAGATTGATGATAGAACATTAATTGAAGATGTGGATATAGCCCGATATTGGGAGGATACCGCGAAGAGACCAATCTTAATCAAATACTCGATGGAGAACACTAAATGCATAATGGGTATAATGGAGAACATATTAGATTTCGCTATTCAGCTTTCAAGCTTAGTCGGATTACCTCTAGACCATATCGGTACAGCCGCCGTAGGCTTCAGGGTTGAATGGTTTCTAATGCGCCATGCATACCAAATGAATGAATTAATCCCAAAGAGAGTTGAGAGACCCTATATTCCATATGCGGGAGCAATAGTTTTAGAGCCTAAACCTGGAATTCATAATAACATAGCTGTCTTAGATTTTAAATCCATGTACCCAAGTATAATGATAGCCTACAATGTTTCTCCAGATACATATATTTCGCCTGAGCAACCAGAGCCATCTTCGGGAGCTTATATTGCACCGGAGGTTAATCATAGGTTCAGGAAGGAGCCTTCTGGCTTTTACCGTAAAGTCTTATCAAAGCTTATCGTGGCTAGAGATCAAATAAGGGCTGATCTTAAAAAGCTTGATCCAAAAAGTCCGAAGTATAAATTGCTTGATGCGCGCCAGAAGGCAATCAAAGTAATAACGAATGCAACCTATGGCTATGCTGGCTGGATAGGTGCCAGATGGTATATTAAGCCAGTTGCTGAAGCTGTTACCGCATGGGGTAGACATATTATTACAAGTACAATTAAGATGGCTAAAAATCTTGGTTTAGATGTTATTTACGGCGATACTGATAGCATATTCATAAAATACGAGCCTGAAAAGATTGAGAAATTGTCTAGGATGATTGAAGAAAACTTAGGTTTAGAGATAAAGCCAGACAAAATATACTTGCGTATACTCTTCACCGAAGCGAAGAAACGTTATTGCGGACTAATGCCGGAAGGGAAACTTGACATGGTTGGATTAGAGGTTGTTAGAGGAGACTGGGCTAATGTTGCCAAAAATATACAGGAAAAAGTCTTAGAAATAGTTTTAAAGGAGCAATCTGTCGGAAAGGCGGTTGAATATGTTCGCAAATTTATAGCTGACCTAAGAAATAAGTGTATTCCATATCGCGATTTGGTAATATGGAAGACCTTAACAAAACCTCTTGAGGAATATGAGGTTAAGGCTCCTCATGTTGAAGCTGCCAAGATGCTCCAAAAGGAGGGATGGACTCTAACTATAGGCGATAAAATAGGCTACGTTATAACTTTAGGTTCTGGCAGATTGTATGAGCGGGTTAAGCCATATACCCTAGCATCATATGATGAAATTGATATAGAATACTATGTGACGAATCAAGTTATTCCAGCAGCCCTAAGAATACTATCATTGTTCGGTGTTAAAGAGGAGGATTTATTACCACTTAGAGCACCTAAGCAAACGCTTTTCGAGTTCTTTAGCAAGACTAAAGGTTAATCAAGTATATCATCAAATGTTAGTAAGTTTATGCTTAGAGGCTGTTTAACAACCTCGGATACTCTGGCTGCAATAAGATACTTAATATTCTTCTCGCTCGCTATATCAACAAGCCTCTGAGTTATTATACCGTCAAAGACAACAGTATTTACACCCTCAAATTCCTTAAGTCTATCAGCCAGCTCGCTTACTGGCAGCCTAGCTATCTGCTCCATTCTCTCATTAAGAAGTATAGCTTCAAGTGTCCCTTTAAGACTTTCAGCAGCCTCAATAATTTCCCTAGGAACTAAGATTTTTTTGCGTTTCCTGCGCCGCTCAATAAGCTCCTCAACTGAGATTTTATTGCGTAAAGCTTCCTCAATCTCCTTAGAAGTTAGATCTTCAACCTCTTTACCTCTAGGAGCTCTAGCTACATACTTTATGTTGGCAACTTGCAATAGCTCTTTAAGGATTATGTCGCCCCCATGATCTCCATCAAGAAAAGCTGTTGCCTCCTTCTCTTTAGTTAATTTAATTACTGTTTCAGGTATTTTCACTCCCTCCAAAGCTATAACATTATAAATACCGTGCTTCACGAGATTTATTACATCAGCCCTTCCCTCAACAATAATTATCTCTCTTGACGATTCCACTTCTGGACCAGCTGGAAGCTTCTCAGGACCATATTCTCTAATTTTAGCCATTTTGAGTATTTCTGAAACCTCACGGAATATTTCCTCGGTCTCCGGTATTGTTTCTAAGCTCCATTTATGAAGTATCTCCTTAGCCCTTTCAATTATTGCTTTACGCTTAGTTTCCCTGACATCTTCAATCTTTTCTAAAGTTATATGTGCTGAGCATGGACCGATCCTATCTATACTCTCAACACTTGCAGCTATTATCGCTGTTGAAACCTTATCCAAACTTGTCGGTATAATTATTGTTCCGATTGTTTTATTATCTCTTTGTGATGATATATCCACTTCTATTCTGCCAACCCTGCCGGACCTCTGAAGCTCCCTGAGATCAAAATCTGCTCCGAATAATCCCTCTGTCTGTCCAAAAACAGCACCAATTACATCTGGTTTCTCAACTACTCCATCAACCTCAAATTTAGCTCGAATCACATATTTAACCGCGAATGACTGCGAGGTCATAAATCATCAACCTCCAATTAAAGATATTGAATTAATGAATCTTAAATCACCACATTATTAACCTACTTAAATTTACACGATTATCATTTTTATATCTTCATTCCTAGCATATATTCTTAACTTTAAATTTAATTTCCTTGAAAAGAGTTGCGAAATTTCACCACACTGAATCTGAATAATGTTTCCCTTCAACCTTTCTCTTTAAAGTTTCAATGTATCTTGCTAATCCTTCTATATCCTTTAAATCATTATTAAGTAAATTTGAAAACTCTCTCCAAAAGTTTAAATTTAATTTGACCCTCATTCTCTCAAGAGTTTTAGCTAAATACTCAGTAAGCTCTCTACCATGCTCGTCAAAATCCATAAGCAGTATAATTTCTTTCTTATTAAGAGAAATTATTTTGTCCATTATCTCTGAAAGGTTTTTCCCGCCGGATTTAATAGCCAATATATCGCCCTCTATACCTATGGTTTTAAGTGACTCAACATCTTTTTCGCCCTCAACCACCAGTAGGGCATCTGATAAAGACTCACACTTTAACCTCTCAATTAGGCAATTTATCTTTTCAAGCTTCCTTTCAAAGCTTGACATATCTTAAGTCATCTCTTTAAGGAAACTTTCATCATCCATAAATAATATCATTTTCCCCATAAGGAATTTGAGTCGAGAGTCTTACTATAACTATTGGTTTATGCCTTAACCTCTTAAGCATATCCCAAGTGACATTTGTTAAACCAGCATTAAATTTTTCAGCCATATCCCAAACTGTAGGACCAGCTCCTGAACCTCTAGCTTTATTAGCAGCCTCAACTATATCCAGCGCCAGATTAACATTTATTTTGGCGCCAGCTACCGCTAAAGGAGTTGATCTTCGCTTAAGATTCAGAGATCTTCCAATGACATAGGCTATGAAACCGAAAAATCTATGAATGCCCCTCATGGGTTTTGGACGATGCGTGAAGTGAAAATTTCTAAAGGAATATGTTTTATCAGTATCAGCTATTATAACAACTATCTTCTTTCCAATTTTATTCTTCAAATACTCATGGATTACTCTAGCCGTATCCTGCGGATCCAATAGTGGTAAACTAACATACGCGTAGGGAAGATTACTCCCATCTATACCTCCCTCAGAACCCCACATTAAGGCACTTAATAAACCAGCATATCTTAACGCAACCTCTTTATGCGCTGCTCCCTCTCTTAAGGGGTAGTTTCTTAACCGCTCTATATTTCTCTCCCTTAAACGACATATTTTTCCAAGAAAGTAGCCCCAGATAATTCTCATCCAGAAAAAGGCGAGTAAATATGCAAAGAGACCTGGCTTAACTTTCTCTTCATCAATTATTAATTTCTGAGCAACAGCTATTGCTTTCTCAGAGATAACTATTATATCGCCATCAGAAACCTTCCCATTAGTGACGCTAGCTATCTTCTCTAAATAATTGTCACCAGGCATCCAATACTCTGTCTCAATAGCTTCGGTTTCAATCTTCAATGTGGTTCCTCTAGGTTTCTGCATCACTTCATTTATCTCAAATGGGGAACAATATTAAAAAGAGTTTTATTCTTATTTAGGCAAATAATAGTAGGAAGAAAGTAAATTAGATTCTTTAGCTTATGAGATAATATATGATGATCCAGTTAAACGACGTGAAAATAAAGGATATTGTTGAGAGCCTCATGGGAGAAGTGCCCTTTAAAATTACTGCCGCATTGATATATGGACCCTTCGCTGGCGGATATGCTGATAGTGAGACGGTCATAGATATTTTAATCATCGTGGAATCAAGCAAGCTTATTTTAAAACATTACTTTAAGCAATTTAACACTGCTAGAAGAACGCGTCTTCTAGTGGTTGATAAAAGAACATTTGAGAAGGATGTGGAGAAGGAGTGGTTAGGCGGTGTACTTGCCGAGAACATTTTAACTCCCTATAGTTCGCTATTGAATGAGAGTTACTTATGGAATCAGGAGGTTAAGGCTAAGAAGACTGTGATTAACGATATTTTAACTAACCTCATTTTAGACTTCCCGGAAATGTCAAGAATCTTTCTAATTAAGCCAGAGTTCTTCATGTTTGAGTTAATGATAAGGAGGGCAACTTTATTCCCGCTAATGACTTATCGGTTCTTAAATATCACCAGAAGTGATGTAAGGGAGAGGAATCGCATTCTTATGATGAAGGGATTTAATGCTGCCGTAAAAGACCTCTTTAATGATGGGAAGATCCAGCTACTTGATGACGGATTTATTAAAATATCTGAAGAATGCATCTCAAGTGTACGAAAAAAATATAGCTGTCGATTAGCAGGCTTATTTAGAAACATACGTGTCAGCATAATTAGACATGTGCTCAGCGTCTTCCCGAATATTATGGACTCGCTTATGGACGACTATAGAATTTACAAATCATATTTTATCGAAGATAAAAGTATAGGACCTCCACTCCATAGGCTTGAGAATCCCAAAAAATACATCTTTATACCAACAGCTTCCGGTATAATTCCATTCATTGAAAAAATAACTATAGACAAATTTATAAGGAAATATATGCCTGGAAACTATTCCTTGAAGTATAGTATTAAAAGATTGGGCGGAGTCTTCAATAGCGTATATATCTTAAGGTTCTTTGAAGACAAAACTGAGAGAAAGATTGTTGTCAAAATATTTAAGGACTGGTATGGATGGAAATGGTTTCCACTTGCGCTTTGGGCTTTGGGCACAAAAAATTTTACTGTGCTTGGAAAAACTAGACTTGAAAGAGAGTACGCTCTAAACTTATTCCTATCAAGTAACGGGATTAATGTTCCAAGGATCATTTATGTAAGCCCGGAAGAAAAAATAATTTTTCAAGAGTATATTGACGGGATAAATGCATCTAAAATAATTAGGCAATTGTATAGGGGAATAAAAGATAAAGAAGAGGAGGAGAAACTGCTCAATCTCATTAAGCAAATTGGATGTGAGATCGCAAAGGTCCATAGCTTAGGGATATCTATTGGTGACTGCAAACCAGAAAATATACTTATTACGCAAGATAGAAGGATATTTTTCGTAGATCTTGAGCAAGCCGAAAGAAACGGTGACCAGGCATGGGATATATCTGAGTTTCTATATTATTCTGGACACTATGCTTTATTACCACCGCTTGAAATTATTGAAAAGATAACGAAAGAATTTTTATATGGATATCTTAAATGTGGTGGAAAAATGGGGAATATTAGGAAAGCGTCCTCACCCCGCTACATAAAAGTTTTCAGCTTCTTTACACCGCCACATTTGCTATTCACGATATCTAATCTATGTAGAAAGATACTTAAAAATGGGACTGAATTATCATCATTCAATTAGTCAGTTTTTATTAATAGGGGATTATGATGAAAACTAGCATAATTTTTTATGGTGGAATTAATGAGGTTGGTGGGAATAAAATTCTCATAGTTGATGGTGACATAAAGGTTCTATTTGATTTTGGCGTATCATTTATGTTAAGAGATAAATTTTATTCAGCGCCATTTCTTTCACCCAAAAGTGGAGCTGATCTAGTTAAACTCGGAATATTACCAGATTTAGAGGGAATATATAATTTTGATGATTTAAAGCCAAGCGTAGACGCCGTTTTCCTTTCACACTCACATATGGATCACTCAGCTCATATATCTTTCTTGAAAAAGGAAATTCCTATTTACTGCGGTGAAACAACAGCGACAATACTCCATGCTTTAAGCGAGGTTCACCCTACAAATGTAGAGTTCAATCTTCAGGGAATAAAATTTAGGACGTTTCGTACCGGTGATAAAATTAAAGTCGGCTCCATAGAAGTCATACCGATACATGTTGACCATTCTGTCCCAGGCTCTTATGGCTTCATAATTCATACATCTTCAGGGACAATAGTTTATACAGGGGATTTTAGGCGACACGGCTTAAAGCCTGAGTTAACATGGGATTTCCTATATACCTCAGCCAGAGAAAAACCAGATGCCATGATATGTGAAAATACGAATATGACTGAAATTGAATTTTCTTCTGAAAATGAAGTCATGGCGAAACTAAATAGTTTGGTTAGGGAAACACCTAAATTGGTTCTAACAGAATTTGCTTATGCAGACATTGACAGATTAAGATCCTTCCATGAAGTTGCCTTAAAGAACAATAGACAATTGGCAATACCGCTTAAACAAGCTTATCTCTTATATAAATTGAGCTCTGATCCACACCTCACTATTCCAAAACTTGATGATGGAAGCATCCTGATTTTCCGAAAAGAAAAGAAGAAATATTTTCGATGGGAGCAGGAGGTGATGAATTTAGGTGAATCAATAAGCCCCACTGAAGTTTCTAAGAAACAAAGCAGAATAATATTGTCCATGTCGTTTTTTGATCTCAGCTGGCTGGTCGATATAGATCCTTCACCTGGAAGCTGCTACATACTTTCTGCATCTGAACCATTCAATGAAGAGATGGAAATAGATTTCAGCAGACTACTCAATTGGCTTGAATATTATGGTTTACCACAATATCATGTGCATGTTTCTGGACATATAATGCCTATACACTTAAGAGAAGCAATAAAAATGGTTAACCCCAGAAAAATTTTTCCAGTTCATGGAGTTTATCCAAGACTTTTCAGCAGATTTATGGGCGACTTAGAAAGCAAAGTGATCGTGCCTGAAAAAGGAAAAGCATATGAAATCTGACGTTCACTATATAGGAGAATAGCTGCCTATTCTTGTAAAAGAATATTTTTAAGCGAAATACGCTCTTCCTTTCTTTAATAGAGGCTGGTTACTCATGAGATCTAGGGAAGAGATCTTAAATAAAATTAAAGATGCTATAGTGAATCTTGACATAGATAATATTCGAGAACTTTGCATGAATGCTATAAATGCTGGAATATCAGCCTATGATATAGTTATGAAGGGCATGGCTAAGGGTATGGAGATTGTCGGTGAGAAATATGAGAGAAACGAATACTTTCTGGCTGAGTTAATTATGGCTGGTGAGGTGATGAAAGAAGGCATGAAATTTTTAGAACCATACTTAAAGAGTGATGAAATAAAGAAGGTTGGTAAGGTTGTTATTGGAACTGTTAGAGGCGACTTACATGACATTGGTAAGAATATTGTTGCAACATTGTTAAGCGCCGCAGGTTTTGAAGTCATAGATTTAGGGGTTGATGTTCCACCAGAGAAGTTTGTTGAGGCTGTTAGAGAACATAATCCCGACATAGTTGGCATGTCAGCTCTATTAACAACGACTATGATTGAAATGGAGAATGTTATTAAGGCACTAAAAGAGGCCGGATTGAGGGATAAAGTAAAGATAATTATTGGTGGCGCGCCGATAACTAGTGAATTCGCTGAGAAAATTGGTGCTGATGTTGCAGCTAAGGATGCTATTGAGGGCGTGAATATATGTAAGTCTTGGGTAATGAAGAGGTAATTTTTTGGAGAGCAAGATTAAGCCGCGTGATAGAATTAAATTAATTCTTCAGCATCATGAAGCAGATCGTATCCCAATTCATGATAGTGTTTGGGAGGCAACTATTGATCGATGGAGATCTGAGGGTTTACCTTCCGGCGTCTCGCCAGCTGATTACTTTGGTTACGAGATCTCCGTTTTTGAGGTGGATACAAGCCCACGCTTCCCTGTGGAAGTCTTATATGAAAATGAGAGATATATTATAGAAAGAAACTCTTATGGTGAAGTGAGGAAGAATTTTAGGGATTACTCAACAACGCCAATGATTATTGATTATCCATGTAAAACTAGGGATGACTGGGAAAAAATTAAGTCTAGACTTATTGCTGATGATTACAGGGTGGACTGGGTTTCTGGTCTTAGATCATTTCAGCGAGAGTATAGTTTAGGACGCTTTATAATGTATGGAGCCACCGTCGGATATGATAAGGCACAACATTACATAGCATCTGAAAGATTATTGAGGGCTATTATTAAGGAGCCTGACTGGGTTTCAGACATATATTGGACTGATGCTAAGCTTGTTATGGACATGTGTGAGCGAATGATTAGGGGAGGTTTCAAATTTGATGGGGCCTTTCTTTATTGCGACTTAGGTTATAGAAATGGTCTCTTGTTCTCGCCAAAACATTTCGAGGAGCAACTTCACCCAGTCTTTAAGGAATTATGCCGCTTCTTCCATAACTATGGAATGTATGTTTTTCTCCATTCCTGCGGACGAGTTAAGGAGCTAATTCCATATTTCATTGAGGAAGGAATAGATTGTCTTCAACCTCTTGAGGTGAAAGCTGGAATGAACTTAATAGAACTAAAGGAAGAATATGGGGATAAAATATCTTTTATGGGCGGTATAGATGTTAGGCTCATGGCTCTGGATGACCCTAGACCTATAGAGGAGGAGATAAAAAGAAAAATAACCGTGGCTAAAGAGGGTGGGGGATACATTTATCATTCAGATCATTCAATCCCGAGAAATGTTAGCTTCCAGAGATACAAGAAGATTATAGAACTCGTCAAAAAATATGGAGAGTACAAAAGATAAAAGAACGATATATCATTTTCCAAAATATTTAAATTTTGATATTTTGAAAAATTATATATAGGTGAGCGAGATGTCTGAGAAGATTGCAAGCTTCTTTGCAAAGCTAAAGCTAATATTCAAGAGAAAACCTAAAGAGGAGACGGGTAAAGCATAAGAGAATCTATCCTTTTATTAGATGATACCTGTATCCGCTATTATTTCTTTCAGCGACTTCCTAAGTAACTCTCTTATTTTGTCAAGAAGAATTTCACCCTTGCTTGTTAAAGAGTAATATCTTATATTTCGTCCATTTTCTTTAATCCACTTGCTCACCACAAAACCTTTCTCTTCAAGAGAATGCAGGAATGGATATAGTATGCTTGGCTTCATCTCCATCCCAATATATTTCTTAAGCTCCTTAATTATTCCGTAACCATGAAATGGTTTTTTAGAAAGCAGCCAAAGTATAAGTGGTCTTTCTAAACCGCGTAGAAGGGATTCAGTAACGTCAACCATTAGTGCCTTTCTCCCCTAATCCAGCTATCAAAATAATAATTTTTGATAGCTGGCTTTTAATTTATAAATATTTATTAAATTCAAAGCTAATATTCAAGGTAAACGAGTGCTGTCGTTTCACGGTGGTATATATTTTGAGCTTTATAGAGGAAGATCTAATAAAGTCTGCTGTTAAAGGCCTCAATAGAGTTATGATTCTTTGGATATTAAGTCGTGGTTCACTCTCCGGGTATAGAATCATTAAAGAGATGGAGAAGTTAACTGAGAGAAGTTTTAATTCAGGGATGATCTATCCGCTTCTTTATGACTTGGAGGAGGAAGGTTTAATAGCGGGTAAATGGGCTCAAAAAGGACGAAGAATAATCAAATATTATTCTATAACTGAAGAGGGAAGCAATGCTTTAAAGAATATATATGATCTGCTTAGGAAGACTAGAGAGATAATCCTAGATTTTCTTAAGTAAAATGTGAGAGTATAGATGGAAATAATCTCTCATTTTAAGCAAGCAAATAACTTATATATTTGATATCATTATTGATATGAACAAAATTCGTCTGTTCAGACTAATTTGGGATAGCAGGGTTGGAGTAAATGGCTAAATCAGCAATCCTTAGAGTCTATAAGTATGTGATTAGAGAATGGAAGATTTTAGTACTTGCTATAATTCTTTCCTTTTCATCCACGTTTCTAGTAATGTTGATACCGAGATTTATCGGTGATCTTCTAAATGCCGTAGAATCTTATGATCCAAGTAGACTTTTGCCTTTATCCCTAGCTATTGTTGGATTAACATTTTCTGAAGGGCTACTGGCATTTCTTGTCAGATACCTTTTCGAGAGTATAGCCCAAAAAACAGTATATAGGCTTAGACTGGATCTCTACAGGCATTTACATGAGCTATCTTATGGCTTTTATGATAGAGTTGATATTGGCGAGATAATTGTGAGGGTAACTAATGACATGGATAATTTAAATCGGTTCATAAGCTTTGCAACCATGCCACTTCTAGGCACTATATTCTCGGCAACGATAGCTCTTTACATGCTTTTAAGCCGCAATGTGGAATTAACATTAACAGCAGCATCATTATTGCCGCTCATAGCATTAATAACTATTCTGTTTAATAGAAAGGTTTACCCAATACTTGAGAATAGCTGGAGAGCAATGAGTCAATTCAATAGTACAATCCAAGAGTACACTTCAACCGTTAAAATCCTGAAAGCTCTTGGCGTCGAGGATATTTTTGGAGAAGTATATAAGTCAAGGCTTAATGACCTATATAACTTAAATATGAGATTCTTTAAATATGCCTCAATCTCCTGGCCATCAATAGGGCTCGTATCATCCATTATACAAATTGTGGTTTATTTATATGGTGGATTGAAGGTTGCGACGGGTGTTTTAAGTGTGCCCAATATTGTAGAATTTTTGCTTTATCTTACAATGCTTAATGGTCCAATAATTGGGTTAGGTTTCTTTATTCTAGATTATCAGAGGGCTTCTGTTTCAGCGGCTAGAATTTTTGATGTATTGGATAGGGAGCCTGAAGTTAAAGATGAGCCTGGAGCAATGGATCTGAGAGATATTAAAGGGCATATCAAATTTGAGAATGTTTCATTTGGTTATGACCCGAATAAACCTATTATAGCAAATGTTAGTTTTGAGGTTAAGCCTGGAGAGAAGGTAGCAATAGTTGGACCGACTGGTTCAGGCAAGTCTACATTAATAAAGTTAATACCGAGATTTTATGATCCACAGAGTGGACGAATACTTTTGGATGGCATAGACATAAGGAATATTAGGATTAAGTCTCTTAGGAAGCATATTGGAATAGTTCATCAGGACATTCTATTGTTTGCTGGAACAATAAAGGAGAATATAACATATGGTAAGCCAAATGCCTCTATGAATGAGGTTATTGAGGCATCTAAGGCTGCTGGAATACATGATTTTATAATCAGTTTACCTAAGGGGTATGACACAAACGTTGCTGAGAAGGGTTTAACGCTTTCAGGTGGACAAAGACAGAGAATAGCAATAGCGAGAACTCTTATACTTAATCCAAAAATACTGATACTTGATGATCCAACATCAAATTTAGACGCTGAAACTGAAGACGTTGTTATTGAGGCTTTGAAGAAGCTTATTGAGGGGAGAACAGTATTCATAGTTACTCAGAGGCTTTCAACCCTCAGATTAGCCGATAGAATTATAGTTTTAGAGAATGGCAGAATCGTGGAGGAAGGAACGCATGAAGAGTTAATGAAACTTGGTGGCGCATACGCAAAACTTTATAATGCTCAGTTTGCCCATCAAGAGAGCCTAATTGTAGGGGGTAGGTAAATATGGGTATGGGTCCGCCGCCACTAATTAGATATATTAGGGAGGGAGCCGAGGGTAAACCCAAAACCCCACCATTAAAGATAATAGCAAGATTACTCAGGCTTATATGGAAATATAAGGGTAAAGTATTAATTTTTGTATTAGCTGCCTCAGCGGTTTTAGCCTTAAACGTAATAGGACCATATTTCGTACAGAAGCTTGTTGATGAGGGTATAAAAGCCAAGAATGCGAATATGCTCATATTTTATGTTTCAATCATCGCGGTTATAGCTATATGTGCTTGGATCCTAGGGGTTATTAGAAGTTACAGTATTAATTGGTTAACTCAAAATCTCCTCTATGATTTACGCTTATCACTTTTTGCTCATTCTATGGAGTTAGACTATGCTTTCTTCTCCTCTATACCAGCTGGTCAGGTAATATCTAGGTTCACTAGTGATGTTGAGGCGGTTGGACAAACAGCCACAACAGGATTTATAGATGCTGTGTTCAATGCCTTGACGATTATAGGCGCTCTAATTGCCATGCTAAGCTTAAATCTTGAACTTACATTAGTAACGTTATCTACGGTTCCATTGATAATTGTTTCAGTGATCTTCTTATCTAGGAGAAGTTATAGGGCGTATAGGGAGGTTAGGGCTAAGGTTGGTGAATTAACATCAAATATTGAGCAAACAATTTCAGGTATGAGAATTTCACAATCATTCTCGGATAGGGATAAGGAGAATTTGAGACATTTTGAAAGGGTCAGTTATGAGACTATGCGTGCAAATCTTAGGGCAACCCTAGTTATGGCTTTTACCCGTCCAGTGCTTAGTATTATAAGAGCTATAACCATAGCTCTGCTGGTTTTTTATAGCGGATACTTAATTATTAATGGAAGGACAACTATAGGTACGTTAATAGCCTTCTATAGCTATGTAGAGATGTTCTTTAATCCAGTAATAACCTTAACCATATATTACAATATGTTGCAGTCAGCGTTGGCAGCCGCTGAAAGAATATTCGACTATCTGGAGACTAAACCCTCTGTTAAAGATTCTGAGAATGCCATTGATCTTGAGATTAAAGACGGTGAAATATTACTTGATAACGTGAGCTTTAGTTATGGTGAAACCAAAGTTTTCGAAAACTTTAATCTTAAAATTAATCCAGGCGAGATTTTGGCCGTTGTTGGTCCAACAGGGGCTGGAAAGACAACACTGGCTAATCTTATATTGAGACTTTATGATCCGCAAGAGGGACGTGTACTTATAGATGGTGTGGACATAAAAACTGTTAAGTTAAAGTCCCTCAGGAGTCAAATAGCTTTGGTTCCTCAAGAACCCATATTATTTAAGGATACGATTTTAGAAAATATTCGTTATGGTAAGTCTGGGGCAACTGATGAGGAGATTACAAAAGTTATACGAGATTTAGGACTTGAGCCGATCATAGAAACTTTGCCCGATGGGTTGAAAACCGTGGTCTCTGAGGGTGGTGGAAATCTATCCGTTGGGCAGAGACAACTAATAAATATTGCTAGAACCTTCTTAAGGAAGCCGAAAATAATAATTCTTGACGAGGCCACGAGTAGCGTTGACCCCTACACTGAAAGCCTACTACAGGAGGCTCTAAAGAGACTTCTTAAAGGTAGGACCTGTATTATAATTTCACATAGGCTTTCCACAACATTTCTCGCGGACAGAGTCATAGTTTTAGATAAGGGCAAGATAGTTGAGGAAGGATCTCATGAGGAGTTACTTAGAAAAGGAGGATTATATGCTAAGCTTTATGAGCTCCAAATAGGCGAATTAATAAAGATTAGAGGGGCAAGCGTAGAGAAATATGCGCAGGTTTAAATCTTAGAAAGTCTTGTCTCAATATTTGTTAAAGGTCTAACAAAATTTACCGTGAAGAATGAAGTTCAGTTGATTAAATGGGGGAATATATGGATGGTTGGGGGATATGCTGGTAAGATTCTTAGGGTTAACCTTTCTAAGGGCAGTTTTACTGTTAAGGATCTTGATTTATCTTTGATGAGGAGTCTTATTGGTTGTTTAGGGGTTGCCTCTAAAATTATGCTTGAGGAAGTTGATCCAAGCGTAGAGCCTTTAAGCGCTGAGAATAAGCTAATACTGGCAACCGGACCTCTAACCGGCTCAACTGCTCCAGCAGCAAATAAGTCTGCTGTTATTTCTAGGTCGCCTCTGACAGGTATTTGGGGTGAAGCCATATTCTCTGCTAATTGTGGTATTGAGCTTAAGCGTGCTGGATATGACATGATTATAGTTGAGGGTAAATCGGAGAAGCCAGTTTATTTGTGGATAAGCGATGGGGTGGTGGATATTAGGGATGCTGGCAGCATATGGGGTATGGATACTTTCACATCTTGTGAGGCTATAAAGGGGGATCTGGGTGAGAGGGATGCTGCTGTTGCATGTATAGGTCCAGCTGGTGAGAGACTTGTCAGGTTAGCCGCCATCATAAGTGATAATGGTAGGGCTGCTGGAAGATGCGGCTTAGGTGCGGTTATGGGCTCAAAGAAACTTAAAGCCATAGCGATTAAAGGCTCGCAGAGAATAAATGTTGCTGATCAAGACATGCTTAATAGGTTAAGGAGCGAGATTATAGAGACTGTAAGGGAGAGGATGAAGCCTTTTTCAGATTATGGAACGGCTAGAGGTGTTGTAGCATTTGAGGAGATGGGTAATTTACCTGTAAAGAATTGGACTAAGGGGAGATTTCCTGGAGCTGAAAAAATATCTGGAATGAGAATGGCTGAGACAATTCTAGCTGGTAGAAAAGCTTGTTTTGCATGTCCAGTGGCTTGTGGAAGATATGTTAGGATAAGTAGTGGCAAGTATGCTCCCTTAGAGGGTTATGGACCGGAGTATGAAACAATTGCCGCCCTGGGCTCACTTTGTATGAATGATAATTTGGAGGCAATAGCTAAGGCGAATGATCTATGTAATAGGTTTGGTCTTGATACTATATCTGTTGGCGCAACAATATCTTTTGCCATGGAATGCTATGAAAGGGGCATTATAACCAGGGATGATACTGATGGGATTGACCTAGTTTGGGGTAACGATGAGGCTATTATTAGGATGATTGAACTCATAGGCTTAAAGAAGGATTTCGGTGCTATATTAGGTGAAGGATCCATGAGGGCTACTAATATAATTGGGAGAGGCGCAGAGAGATACGCTATGCACAGTAAGGGGCTTGAGATACCAATGCATAACCCATATAGGTTTAAGGAGATGGGGCTACAGTACGCTACATCCGAGAGGGGCGCTTGCCATTTAAGGGGTTTATCAATGCTTCCGGCTAGAGGCGTTCTTATTCCGGATCTAGGATTTGATAAGAAGATAGATGGTTTTTCGATTGAGGGTAAGGCTCACCTTGTTAAGGTTATGCAGGATGCATGCCGAGTGATTGATGCCCTAGGAATATGCAAGTTCATCGTTTTCTTTGGTGGGATTCCGCTAAGAAGGGTTGCGGAGCTTTATACTGCGGTAACAGGGTGGGAGACAACTTTAGAGGATCTTATGAGAGCTGGTGAGAGGATATGGATGCTCCAGAGGGCTTTTAATGTGAGGATGGGTGTTAGGCGTAAGGATGATACTCTGCCTAAAAGGTTTCTAGAGGAACCAATGTGTGAGGGCGCAGCTAAGGGGCAGATTGTTGAGCTGGAACCAATGCTCAATGAGTACTATAGTGAGCGCGGGTTAGATGATGAGGGTAAACCTAAAATAGAGAAGCTTCGAGAGTTGAGTTTAGACTTCGCAATTAAATTCATAGAGTAGTATCTGGCATGATTAAGGTTACCTTAATAATTTTAGATGAGAGTTTGAGGAAGATTATTAGTGAGAAAGAGATTAAAGTTGAGTTGTCTGAGGATAAGGCAACAATTGAGGGACTTATTAGCGATGTCGCCATGAAGTATGGCGGCTTTATTCTAGAGGTTCTCTCTAAACCAGCTAAGAACTCTATACTGCTTAATGGGCAGGATATAGAGTTTTTAGGCTATTTTAATGCTAAATTATCTGATGGTGATAGGGTGGCGATAATACCTCTCGTATCTGGGGGTTGAGGGAAAAAATTATATCTTCCTATTTCATTTTTATGGAGTTAAATATCCAGTGGTGATGCGGGAATGCCCCTTGTTAATGAAAAAGATTTGCTTCTACCAGCCCTAGAAGAGGGGAGAGCTGTAGGCGCCTTTAACGCGAATAACATGGAGATGATTCAGGCATTTATATGGGCTGCTGAGGAGGTAAGTAAAGAGCTGGGTGAGTCAGTAGACCTAATAATTCAGGTTAGTCCTGGAGCGGCTAGGTATGCCGGTTGGTCTCTCGCCGCTGGAATGGTTAAGATAGCGGCTGCTGAGACAGATATACGTGTCGCTCTAAACCTAGATCATGCAACCGAGATAGATCAAGTGAAGAAGGCTCTGGATGCTGGGTTTACAGCTGTCCTCTTTGATGGATCCTCTCTGCCTCTGGAGGAGAATATTCGGCTAACACGCCAGGTTGTTGATATGTGCCACGCTAAGGGTGTACCTGTTGAGGCTGAGTTGGGTAAAATTCCTAGAATCGAAGATTACTTTTCTCCGGCTGAAATAGCCTATTTGAGGTCTCTCCCGCCAGCTGAGGCTGTTAATAGGATAAGGGAGAAGGCTGGTAAGTCTGTTGAGGATCTTATGGCTAAACCCGAGGATGTTGAGTATTTTGTTAAGAGAACTGGATGCGACTTTCTGGCGGCAGCATTCGGCTCAATACATGGAATATGGGATGACATATGGCCTATAAGGCTTGACCGCTTAATAGCGATACAGGAGAGGATGCGGATACCGCTAGTCTCCCACGGCTCCTCTGGAATATTGATGACGCCGAAGGATGCTGAGAGAAAGGGGATAAAGCTCCTTAAGGGTGAGGGAACATTACTTGACGCTATTAAAACTGGCGGGGTTACAAAGGTTAATGTTGCAACAGCCCTCTCAATAGCCTTCATAGAAGGCTTCATAGATGCTTGGAAAGCAAACCCAAGCGAGAAGGACTTCCGCAAATTCGGCAGTGCAGCACGTGATAGAGTTAAAGAGAAAGTTAAAGAATACATGAAGCTATTCGTTGGAAAAATAAACTAGCAAAAATCCTCCAATATTACATAAGAGTTTATCCAAAAGAGAGAATGCCAATTTATAAAATTCCAGTGGAAACGCATACCCTGAATGCAGATCAGCAACCACCGAAACAACACCACAAAACTTAAATACAAAAAATGCCCAGATAAGTAAACGGAGCAAGAAAAACCCTCGGAATCTCACAAAGAGAATTGAAAGTGATTCACTGGCAATAGGAGGAGGGGATGGATTTGAGGAGGATCATGAATCTCACAAAGAGAATTGAAAGACTATATGTTGATGAAGGATACCGCTTGTTTATTATAGGAATCTCACAAAGAGAATTGAAAGCGTCAACAGCACGCAGGACAAGGCTGATTTGCATGCTCATCGAATCTCACAAAGAGAATTAAAAGCTGTTTAACATATCAATTCTCTCGCGGAGGGCATCATCTCAGACAATTGCGCCCTGAAGGACCGTCCCAGAGGAGCGAATTTTTGGGAGATTTTGGTGCGGCCGCCGGGATTTGAACCCGGGTTGTCGGCGCGGGGGGCCGATGTCCTAGACCAGGCTAGACG
>Ga0105162_1000539_pt1 | contig 24579 bp, 27 predicted proteins | sample JNZ201metaG_FD_81532 | JGI IMG/M metagenome (GOLD analysis project Ga0105162, IMG submission 81532) | Hot spring microbial communities from Jinze hot spring, China to study Microbial Dark Matter (Phase II) - JNZ 20120812A | ecosystem: Environmental > Aquatic > Thermal springs > Hot (42-90C) >...
AAATATACCTTTGCTTGAACCTTCGTGTAGAGGTTTAACTATGAGTGGGAATTTAAGTTCAATTTCACCATCAAACTCGTCAAGGTTTTCAACTACGAAAAACTTTGCGGTTGGGATTTTGTAGTAAGATAAAATTTCTTTTGTTCTTGCTTTATCAAGGCAGATTGCAAGCGTAAGTGGGTCGCTTCCTGTGTAAGGAATGTTTAACATTTCAAGGATTGCGGGAATTTGCGCTTCTCTACTTGCCCCGTAGAAACCCTCTGCGATGTTGAAAACGATATCAGGTCTATTTTTTCTTAATTTTTCAAATGCATCTTCATTTGCTTCAATCAAGATGACATTGTGATTTTCTTCAAGCGCATTTTTTACTGCGTTTATCGTTTCCCAAGTGTCCCATTCAGCATAAGTGTCATCAACAGTTTGGAGTTTGTGTTCAGCATTTGACTTATTTAAGAACTTAACACTACTAAACGAATCATCACTGCCTGAATCATCTTGTCTTTCCTTCTTCAAATTAAACACAAGACCAACATTCATAAAGAAAGCGACTTTGTTTTAAATCCGTTTTCAACTATAAATATATAAATTTTTTTGAAAATGTCAAGAGATGTTTGAGATTTGATTGAGGACTTTAGAAATTTTAAACTGTTAAGTCGTTTAGTTTGATGATGCAATTTAACCCGACAATTTTTTGAGTGTTAAGAAAGTTTCAGGAAGGTTTAACAAAATTAAAAACCCTCTCTGCTGATGGAGAGGGTGCTGGATTAAATAAGAGTTATGATTTTGATCTTATTCTAAAATTTCCGGATCAACCTTGCGAAGCAAAAATTTGTGAATTTCTGCTTTAACTTGATAGTCCATTGACATAAGCAGGACAACTGCTTTATGACTGTTTGCTCTTTCTACTACCCCAACGAAACCTTTTAAAGGTCCATCAACCACGACGACATAATCCCCCGCACAAATTTCAAACTCATGTTCGCATTTTTCAGGCACATAAATGTGATTGTTTCCGTTAATTCGCTCTTTTATCGTTTCTATGATTGATTCTTTTATCGGTTTGGGTCTCCCATTGATGCCAAGAATTTTTCTCACCCCTCTTGTATAGATTACCATGTCAAACAGCGTTGGTTTCAACTTTGCGAAGACATAGCACGGGAAAAGCGGAACGGTAATAGCTCGTTTTTTTGCTCTTATTAATCTTATTTCTTTAATTTTTGGATTGAAAACTTCAATGTTTGCAAGTGTTAAATATGATTCAACGAGATTTTCTTGTTTTGGCTTTGTTTGAAGGACATACCAGTTTAAATCCAACTTTGATCACCTCGCTTAAATTTATTTTTGAAACAGTGAAAATACTCCACCAGAAAAAAATTTGAAATTCCTCCCGCCGTAGAGAACAATCTTAAAATTTGATTATTGCAAAAATTTTCAGCTTACCCTCTTCACTTTACCCCAAACTCTTCACTTTTTGCCCTCACCTTTATCTCTATCTGCGCCGTAATAATCGTAATACCTGTAATAGCGATAATATCTGTAATAAGTTCCATAAGTTGAGCTTGCATCAAAGTTGTTCAGAAGGACACCAATTACAGTTCCACCCACTCTTTGGATCATTTCCCTTGCTTTGTCAAGGACATCAATTTCGGTTTTTCCAGCAGATGCGACAAGTAGGACTCCATCAACTTGGCTTGCTATGATCAAAGCGTCTGTTACAGCAACAAGCGGTGGCGTATCAAATATAACCATCTCATAATTTAATTTGAGATATTCAATGAATTCTTTCATTTTTTCAGAGCCAAGCAATTCCGCTGGATTTGGTGGAACAACACCACACGGAACAAGGTATAGATTTTCAACCTCGGTTTGCTTGAAAATTTCTTCAATTTCAGCTCTACCGAACAAATAATCTGTAAGCCCAGGTTCTCTTTTAACACCAAAAACTCTGTGTAGAACTGGTCTTCTAAGGTCAGTATCAAGCAAAACTGTTTTTAAACCAGCACTTGCCATTGTAATTGCAAGATTTGAAGAGGTTGTTGACTTACCTTCTTTTGGTGCACTGCTTGTGACGACGATAGATTTAATTTTTTTATCAAGTTTTGCAAATTGTATCCCAGTTCTTAAAACTCTGTATGCTTCTGCGACGGGGGATTTTGGGCTAAGGTGCGTTATCAAATGAGCTGCAATGTTTCGTCCTTCGTCCTTTTTGAGCTGTTTCCCGTCAAGTTTTGTTTCAACTTCAATTATCGGAATTGCAGAAAGAACTGTAAATCCACGTTTTTCAATTTGTTCTGGCGTCTTTATCGTTCTATCAAAGTATTCCTTGACAAAGACAATCCCAACTCCAAGACCAAGCCCAACGATTATGCTGAGAATTAAATTGAGATGTATCTTCGGACTTACGGGTTTTAATCCAGGCGTTGCATAATCAATGATCTGAACATATCCAAATTGGGATTGCTCCGCTATCATTGCTTCTTGATATTTTTCCTCAATTAAAAGGTAAAGTTTTTCACTGCTCATTCTCGCGCGTTCAAGCCGTGCGTAGTCAATTAATTTCGCCGGTATCGTTTCAAATTTTCTGTTTAATTGCTCAATTAATCTTTCAAGTTCTCTCTTTTTCGCTTCGTATGCTGTTAGTTCAATTTCGGTTAACAAAATTTTCTGTTTCAGCTCTTTTACAAATCCAGTCGGGTCATAGGTTTGAGTCCCGGGGCTTCCAGAACTGGCAAATCCAGTCTTTAAAAATTCTGCTATTTTTTCCTGTAATTTCTTTCTTAATGATGCAAGCTGCTCATCTATTTCTCTCAAGCTCTTATTCAAAACTTCTTGGCTTCCAACTTTTGGATTTTGAGCAATAATTTGATCCCTCGTGACTTCAAGTTTTGCTATCTCTTCTTGCAGATATTTTATGTATGGGTCAAGTGCCTCGGTTGCGACTTTGACAAATTCTGGTTCAATCTGTTTAATCTGTTCAAGGTATGCATTCAATTTTTTCTCCGCTGATGAAATTTCAACAATTGCTTCACCGCGTTTTGATTCAAGGTTAGCAAGTTGTTCAATAAGTTTTTTTGATTCCTCGTCAAGTGCGACGACACCAGCTGATTTCATATAACTTTCAAGCTGGTTCTCCGCCTGATCAAGCAGTTTCTTTTTATCTGCAAGCTGTTCCTCAAGAAACTTTCTTACGCTTCTTGATTCATTTCGGCTCATCATAAGGTTTCTCTCATAGTAGGCGTCTGCAAAAGTATTGGCTATTAAAGCTGCTTCTTTTGGATTTTTGCTTCGGACGGTAATTTTTATTATGTCTGCATCGCGCGGGGATTCAATTTTAACATCTTTTTCAAACCTTTCAATTATCGTCTCAATTTTTGCAAATGGCTTAATTCCCTCTTTCAGTTCTTTCCTTGATGGTTTGATTATGAGGATTGTATCTTTTTTATCGTTGAGGTCAACATAAACTCTGTCAATTAACTTCTTTGCAACTGCCTCTGCAAGGGAGCGACTTTTCAAAATTTCAATTTCATTTTTAATGTTCCTTTGCTCAGAAAGTCCAGTTATGTCAAATGCCTCTGTTAAGCCAAGCCCCTTCTTCCCCCTTTCAATCAAGACAACCGCCGTTGACTCATAAATCGGATCCTGCATAAATGTAAAGATCGCAGTTGCGAGAACTACAAGTATGAATATCAAAATTACTAACCACTTGCCCCTGTAAAGAACCTGTATAACTTCATATAAGTTGATAGTTTCTTCCTCAGTTTGAAAAAAAGGTTGCCCGTTAACATTTGTTTTTTCCATAGTTGTTAAGAACGCTCATTTTGTTTTCCCGTAAAAATTTTGTTCACTTCACAATATAAAAAGTCAAAAAATAAAAGTCAAGTATTTGCTATGTGTTTTAAATCACAATTAGGGGTCTGGATAATAGTCCACACCATTTGCTCAATATTAGCCAGGAGTTTTTTGTTTTGATGCTATGGGATTTAAGAAAGTTTAAATTTTTTGGCTTTCAAAATTATGGCACAGGCTTTGAAATATCTTTTATTTGAAAAGTTAAACAAAGTCAGGATTGAGTTTAAATGAAGGTTAAAAAATTTGTTGCACCAACTTTAAAGGAAGCAACGGAGATGATGAAGAGAGAACTTGGGGAGGACGCTATCGTCCTTGGGACAAGGAGAATTAGACAGCCGGGAATTTTCGGCTTTTTCAAGCCAGATTTGATAGAGGTCATCGGGGCAATTGAAGAAGAAAAGGTTAAGAGTAAGAATGAATCCGGGGCGGATAACGCTGTTGAACTTTTAAGGAAAATGACAAATGAGATTGAAGCAAAAAGAAAAAATTTATTCAGCGACGATGGGCAAAAGGTTGAGTTTGAAAAGTATAATTACACCGAGATAAAAAGTGAGCTTGAAGAGGTCAAGCAGGCGTTAAATGAGTTAACAGAGCATTTGAAGTATAAGGGTTCGGCACAATACCCATCTGTTTTGAAGAAAGCATTTTTGAATCTGGTTGAAAAAGAAGTTGAAGAGGAGTTGGCAAATAAGATAATTCGCACGGTTTTAATGAAATTAAGTGGGGAAGAGTTAAGAGATGAAAAGCTTGTTGAAAGCGAGGTGATAAATGTTATTTCTGAGATTTTGAGATTTTCAAAACCTGTTAAGCCAGTAAGAAGAAAAACATTTGTCCTTGCGTTTATCGGTCCAACAGGGGTTGGGAAGACGACCACTGTTGCGAAGTTAGCAGCAATTTACAAACTCTTTGAAAATGCACGCGTTGCTCTTATCTCAGCGGACACTTACAGAATTGCAGCAATTGAGCAACTTCAAACATTTGCAAATATAGCAAACATTCCAATGGATGTTGCATATACGCCCGAGGATATGAGCCGGCTTGTGAGAAAACATCAAGACAAAGATATAATTTTAATTGACACAGTCGGGAGGAATCAAAGACAATCGGAGCATATATCAGAACTTGGGAAATTTATAAAAAGTGCTGATCCAGACGAAGTTCATCTTGTTTTGAGCGCAACATCAAGTTATAAAAACATGCTTGATGTTTATAATCGTTTTAAATCGCTTCTTCCAAATAGATTGATTTTCTCAAAAGTTGATGAAGCTGTTTCGCTCGGATATATTCTCAATGTCGCTTATAAAACGAAGTTACCCCTTTCTTACATAACCACAGGTCAAAATGTCCCAGATGATATTGCGGTTGCGGAGCCCAAAGTAATTGCAAACTTAATTTATAAGGAAGTTTTGATATGATTTTTGATCAAGCGGAAAAATTACGAAATCTGGTTCGTGAAAAAATTCAAAGTGAGAATTACAACGCACATGTCATAGCAATTGGAAGTGGCAAAGGCGGGTGCGGGAAAACGAACATAATTTTAAATCTCGCTTTGATTTTAAGCAAAAATGGAAAGAAAGTTTTGATTTATGATGCGGATTTAAATCTTGCAAATGTTGATATTCTACTTGGTGTATCGCCGAGGTATAGATTTCTTGATTTCATTCGTGGTGATGTCGGGCTTGATGATGTTTTAATTGATGTGAGAGAGAACTTAACACTTTTGCCTGCAAATTCGGGATCTTTGAACTTTCCCAAAATTTCGGGCGATAGATTGATACAAATCATAAAAGAGATCCTCCAGATGGAGAAAAATTTTGATTTTATTCTAATTGACACGCCAGCTGGGATTTCGGATGAAGTTATAAAGATACTTGGTTATTCTGATGATTACATTCTCGTTGCGACGCCAGAGCCAACTTCAATTATGGATGCTTATGCAGTTGTAAAACTTGTTTATTATCAAACTGGTAAATCAAATGTTAAGTTAATTGTCAACAATATCAATGGCTCTGTTGATCCTGTTGATGTCGCAAATAGATTATCTTTTGCGTGCGAAAAATTTCTCGGTGTAAAGATAAATTACATCGGCTCAATTCCTTATGACCCAGCTGTTTCAAGATCTGTTATGCTTCAAAAGCCATTTGTGGAATTGTTCCCGAGGTCAGGTGCTTCAATTGCTTTGAATAAAATTGCGTCAAATCTTCTCTCGCTTGACAGGGTTAAAAAACAAAAATCATTTTTCGGGAGGCTGGTTGAAGTATGCGGTCTATAATTTTTCAAATTGGGCTTCTTTTGTTTTTTGTCTCAATTGTAACACTTTGGTTGCAGGGGACTGATATAATCGTCGCAGTTGTCAAGTCGTTTGTTCTTTTTGTTGCATCAACAATGCTTATGTTCATTCTCGCTTATCTGTTTATCTATCTGAAACAAGGTGAGAACGGGATGAAAACGGATTTTAACGAAGCAAAGAATGGCTCATCTGAAGCCCAAGAGTTCAAAGGTTTAAATGTTCAAAGTTAAAATTTAACGGGAGGTTGAGATTATGTCGTCTGTGGGTTTAATGCATAAGGAAGGAAATGATACGCCAGAAAAACTTTTCAAACTTTACAGAAGAACTCGTGATCCAGAGATAAAAAAGAAGTTGATGATTCTTTATGCGGATTTTGTGCGAAACATTGTCAGGAAAATGAATTTGACATTTGCTGGCTCGCTTCTTGGTGAGGATGACCTCGTTGATATGGGAATGCTTGGGTTAAGCGATGCGATTGACAAGTTTGACCCCAAAGTTGGTGTTAAGTTTGAAACTTACGCCTACACAAGGATAAGGGGTAGCATAATTGACGAGATGAGAAAGCTTGATAATCTTTCAAGGTCTGTTAGAAATAAAATTGACAAAGTTGATAAAGCTCGCATCAAAGTTGAAAACGAAGTTGGAGATAGAGCAGGGCGTTATCTTATCGCAGATGAAGCCGGTTTAAGCATTGAAGAATATGACCACATTGCAACAATTGAACAAACTTCAAAAAGAGTGTCTTTCAACCTTGACATCGGAGATAACATTGAACTTGGTGATTTGATAAAAAGCGATGGCAAAAATCCAGAAGAAGATTTGCTTGAAAATGAGATAAAGCAAGCGATTGCGGATGAATTGAAAAAATTGCCGGAAAATGAGCGTCTCATCATCGTGCTTTATTACTATGAGGAGTTGACATTCAAAGATATTGCGGAGATTTTAAAGTTGAGCGAGTCAAGGGTTTCACAACTTCACGCTGGGGCTTTGAGGAAAATTCGTGAATCATTGAAAAGCAAATTTTCATTTTAAAAATGAGCGGGATAAAACAAAAAATTCAAAACATAATTCAACTTGTCCCATTTCCAGCGGTTGCGATGGAAGTTGTTCGCCTTGTTGATAATCCAAAAACAAGTGCAGCAAAACTTGGCGAAGTCATCTCACAAGATCAGGCACTTGCAGCAAAAGTTTTGAAGGTTGCAAACTCCCCATTCTACGGATTTCCAAAGCAAATTTCAACAATTAACTTCGCTATCGTTGTTTTAGGATTTGAAACGCTGAAAGAAATTGTGTTAAGTGTTTCTCTTGCGAGTTCTCTTGTTAATAAACTTGACAAAGATTTTGATCTTGAAAAATTTTGGAAGCATTCACTTCTTGTCGGGTTGATGACAAAACATCTTGCAAAGGATTTAAATTACAGGGTTTCTGGTGAGGCATTTATTGCGGGATTGTTGCACGATGTGGGGATTCTCGTCGTGGCACAGTATTTCAAAAAAGAGTTTCAGCAGATAATTCAAATCGGGAAGAGGAGAGAATTTACATTTGAGCAAATTGAGCGTCGTTTTCTTGACAATTCAACTCATTATGAAATTGGTTCATTGCTTGCTGAAAAATGGAATTTTCCAGATCAACTTGTTGAAGCGATCGCTTTTCATCATCAGCCACATTTAGCCCCGAAAAATCCGCAACTTCCTTCTCTTGTTTATCTTGCTGAATATGTATGTTTCAAACTTGGTCTTGAAAACATTGAATATGCAGATCACGACGAATCTTTTTCCGCAGATTTGCCCGCTGTTCTTGAAGTTTTAAAACTTGACGAAAGTTTTTTAAACGATGGATTCATTGAAAAATACAGAGCAAAAATTCAATCTGATGTGATGAAAAACCAAATTTTTTCGGGTGAAATGTGATGAAGAGATTAACGGGAAATAATCCAGAACTAATTGAAGAACTTTTGCCACAAATTGAAAAATTCATTGAATCACGGGAAGTTTATGTGAAAGCACTTGAAAAGACGATTGAAGTTTTAAAGCGTGAGATTGAATTTAAAACAAGAACAAATTCCGACTTCAAAGATTCAATTGACGAAATTCTTTTAATCCAGCGTCTTTCCACAAAGATAAGCACTGCTTTAAATTACGAGGACATAATAACAGAGTTAATTGAATTAACACGGCAGATAATACCAGTTATAGATTGCAATGTTTATGTATGCGATGGTGAGACGAAAAAACTTGAAAAACTTTCAAACCGAAGCGGAGAATATCTTGATAAGGTGATTGAGACATACATTGAAGATGGGATAATTGATTATGTGTTGAAGGAAAAAAGAAGCATTGTCCTTCCAGACATTAATAATTCACTTGACGAGTTCAGCGAGAAAAATTTCGTCCTTGTTCCACTTGTGTTAAGAAATGAAGGCATAGGAGTTTATCTTATACACACGGATAAAAAACAAAGGGATTTTACAAATCAAATTTTGCTTTTGCTTTCAATTCTTGCAAATCAAACCGCAGTTGCGGTTGAAAATTCAAGGAATTACAACGCTCTTTTAAAAGCAAACGAAGAGTTGAAGATAACGCAGGCACAGATGATTCAAGCAGCGAAACTTGCAGCAGTGGGGGAACTCGCTGGTGGAATTGCTCACGAGATAAACAATCCTTTGCAAATTCTTTTGGGGCATATTCAACTTATGCAACTGGGGCGTGATCTTCCGAAAAGAATTGAAATCGTGAGAGAACAAGTTGAGAAAATTGCACAGATAACAAGACGACTTTTGAATTTTTCACGAAAAGTTCCAGACGATTTCAAATTTGAGCCAGTTAATGTGAATTTCGCAATTCAGGAAATTATGACGCTTGTAAGTTATCAATTTAAATACCACGACATTGAACTCGTCTTGAAACTTGATCCAGCACTTCCGACGATTTACGGAAATAAAATTTATCTTCAGCAAGTTTTTCTGAATATGATGATAAATGCAAAAGATGCGATGCCAAATGGCGGAAAACTTGTGATTGAAACTGGCTCGGAAAATGGGAATGTAATTGTTAAGTTCATTGACACAGGTGTTGGGATTCCAGAAGATATAAAAGAGAAAATTTTTGAAGCGTTTTTCACAACGAAAGGAAACAAGGGGACAGGGCTTGGGCTTTCAATAAGCAAATGGATAGTGAGAAAACACGGCGGTGAAATTAAAGTTGAAAGCGAAGTCGGTAAGGGCTCAACTTTTATAATCATTCTTCCGATAAATCCAGAACAAAATTCAAAATAAAAACAAGGCAAAAAGATGGCTGGTTTAAGCGATGGATTTTACATTTTGATTTTTTTGACAGTTTTAATTTCCGCAATTGCTCTGCTTGGACTTTGGCTTATTTTTAAAGTCATCAAAAAAAGCGATGGAAAAGAAATTAAAGAAATTGAAATTTTTGCCGATAAAAGTTTTGAAGAGTATTTGAGCGAAGAAAATTTGCGGAATCAAAAGATGGAAGAGACAAATTTTCAGAAAGATGATGCGGGCTTTGGATTTCGGGATGAGGTGAATGATTTTAGCGAGAGCGAAATTTTGAAACTTGCTAAAAAATACAGCGTTGGTCAGGGCGAAGTTGAATTGCTTTTGAATTTGAGATCAAAGAAAACAATTAAAAACGGAGATTACGAGCGGATAATTAGCGAAATTGAGAAAGGGCTTGATATGAGAAAGGTTGCAAAAAAATACAGAGTCGGATGTGGTGAGGTGCAACTTCTTTTGAATTTGAAAAACGCAAATCAAAGCATTTTCTGGAAAAAATGGAAATAAAATCGGATGTAAAATGATAAAAGGACTTTACACATCTGCGGTTGGAATGATGCCAAACAAACTTAAAATTGATGTCATAGCAAACAATCTTGCAAACATTGACACGACAGGATTTAAAAAAGACAATATCTTCGTCAGAATACTTAAAAATGCGGTTCTTGATTTGAATAAAAACGGTGGGAATGAGTTGAGCGGACTTTATGTAACTGAATACACAAGTTTTGAGCAGGGAAACTTAAAACAAACGGGGAATCCATTTGACATTGCGATAAATGGCGACGGATTTTTCGTTGTTCAAACTCCAAATGGTTTAAGATATACGAGAAATGGTAACTTTACACTTTCGGAAGATGGGCGACTTGTCAATTCAAATGGTTATTCTCTCGTTGGTTCGGGAGGAGAGATAAAAATTCCAGATGTGAGGAGTTTGAAAAGTGTTGATGTTAGAATTACGCAAAATGGCGAAGTTTATGTCAATGATAAATTTATTGACAGGATAAAAATTGTGTGGTTTAATGATTTGACGAAGTTGAAAAAAGACACTGCGACAAGTTTCATTGCGGATGAAGGTGCGGGGGAGATTGAGTTAACAAGTGGATATGAGATTTATCAGGGCTTTCTTGAAGATTCAAATGTGAATGCGATTGAGGAGATGGTTAGGATGATTGAGGCAAGCAGAATTTATGAGTCGGGTTATAAATCAGTTCAGAGTCAAGACGATACTTTAACGAAGGCAAATGAAATTGGGAAGTTGTGATGATTTATTTGACGAGTTATAAAGATGGAGAAAAATTTTTTTGCAGGATTGAGTTTTCTGGCGATGGTTTAAGGGTTGAAGGTTTTGGAAAAACTTTTTGGAGAACATTTATTCCGTGTTTTTTAAAGGGTTTAGTTTTTGAAGTGAAATTGAAAACAAAAAAACTTTTCAAAAAATGGAAAGGGCATTGAGAACAGCAGCAACAGGGATGTATGCACAGCAGATAAACATTGATGTGATAGCGCATAATCTTGCAAATGTTAACACAACTTCGTTTAAAAGAAGCAGAGCGGAGTTTCAGGACTTGATGTATCAAATTTTAAAATCTCCAAATTCGTCAAGTCAAAATGGAAATGTTGAAGCGAGTTCAGAAATTCAAATTGGCACAGGTGTTCAAACAGTTGCGACATTGAGAGATTTCAAGCAGGGCGATCTTCAACCGACAAATAATCCGCTTGATGTTGCGATAAATGGGGATGGCTTCTTTCAATTGCGAAAACCAGATGGAACAATTGCTTACACGAGAGATGGTTCATTTAAAATCTCAAGAGATGGACGACTTGTTAATTCTTCTGGTTATGTGCTTGAGCCAGAGATTGTGATACCAGAGACGGCGATTGCAATCAGCATAAGTAGAGATGGAGTAGTTGAGGTTTTAAATTCGGGTGAAGTTGAGCCAGTTGAAATTGGAAGGATTGAACTTGTTAAGTTCGTAAATCCAGCGGGGTTGAGAAGCATTGGGAATAATCTTTATGTTGAAACGCAAGCATCGGGACAACCGATTTTTGGAACTCCAGGAAGCGAAGGGTTTGGTGAGTTGATGCAAGGTTATCTTGAATCTTCAAATGTTGACATAGTTGAAGAAATGGTTAATATGATAGTTGCACAACGAGCATATGAGATAAACTCAAAAACGATAAAGACAGTTGAAGAAATGCTTCAGATGGCAAACAACTTAAAGAGATAAAATGAAATTGCTGGCGATGAAAATATGTGTTGCTCTAATTCTTTTTCAAATGTTGAACGCTGGAAGTGATGTTGAGGAAAGGCTCAAATCTGAAATTGTTAAGTTTTTAAGCGGGAAATTTCCAGAGCGAAAAATTGATTTTGTCATCAATTTGAAGGGGAAGTTTGATGCGAATTTATTCAACGAAAGTTGCGAGATTAAAATCGTCAAGCAGATGGGTTCTGGTTTTAAAGGTTATCAAAGTTTTGAATTTAAAGTTTGTTCGGGAGATAGTGTCAGAGGAATTATTGTTCAGGCGTTTGTGAGGACATTTGAAAATGTTTTGATTGCGAAGAAAGATTTGAAGCGTGGCGAAGTTTTTGATAGCGAGGGGAAATTGTTTGAATTTATTGGGTTTGAAAAGATTGAAACAACATTTTTAAGAGATGATTATGCTGTTGGTGTTAATTCTGTTCTGGGGAAGAGATTGAAAATGCCAGTTAGAAAAGGAGATGTTGTTTTTATGAGTTATTTTGAAGATTTGCCAATGGTTAAAGCGGGTGAGAAAGTTAAGTTAATTGCAACTGTTGGCACTGTTAAGATTGAAACAACGGGAATTGCGAAAAAGGATGGGAAATTGAACGATGTTGTAAGGGTTTTAAATCCAGAATCAGGGAAATTGCTTTATGGAAAGGTCATCGGCAAGGGAATCGTGGCTGTTGAAATTGAAAATTAAATTATGGTGCTGGAAATGTTAAAGAAAATTTTCGTTGCATTTGTGATTTTTGGCTTTATGCGGATGTATTCGCAAGAGGTGATTCAGCGTTCGCTTTTTTCGGATCATAAAGCATTTAAGAAAGGCGATCTCATAACTATCATTGTGATTGAAGTTTCTTCTGCGGAAAGCAATTCGGAAAAGAATGCTTCAAGAAGCGGAAATATAAACGGCTCTGTATCTGGAAGCGGTGCGTTGAGTTTTATCCCTGAATCAGGATTTTCAATCGGAACTGGAAATGAATTCAAGGGACAAGGTTCAACTTCAACTCGTGGAACTGTCAAGGCAAAAATAAGTGCGAAGGTTATTGGGATTGATTCATCTGGAAATTTGATAATTGAGGGCAAAAGGAAAGTCAGCGTTAATGGTGAAGATCAAATAATAAGGATAAAAGGTCTGGTTCGTCCAAGTGATGTTAACTGGGATAACACTGTTTATTCATACAACATTGCTGATGCTGAAATTGAATTCACTGGCAAAGGTATGGTTTACAGAAGCCAAAGTCCAAGCTGGATAACGAGATTATTACACTGGCTTTTTTAAAACAAATTTTTTCGGGCAAGATGCGTAGGTTGATTTTTTTAATTTTGCTTTTTCAAAGTTTAAGCTTCGGGACGAGGATAAAAGATATTGCCTATGTCAAGGGTGTTTCGGGTTATCAAGTCATCGGTTATGGGCTTGTTGTTGGCTTGAATGGCACGGGAGATACAAGAAGAGCAAGTTTTACGGTTCAATCTGTTGTGAGCATGTTGAAAAAATTCGGCATAACGGTGACAGATGAAAATTTGAGAATGCGAAATGTTGCAGCTGTTATGGTTACTGCTTTTATTCCACCTTTTGCGAAGGAAGGAGCAAGCGTTGATGTAATTGTATCATCAATTGGAGATGCGACGAGTTTACACGGTGGAAATTTGCTTATGACCCCGCTTGTTGGCTCTGATGGTGTTGTTTATGCGGTTGCACAAGGTCCAATTTCAGTCGGTGGATTTGATGTGAGAACTGCGTTTGGAACGGAGTACAGGCGAAATGTCACAACGACGGGAAGAGTCCCAAATGGAGCGATAATTGAAAAATCAATCCCGGTTAACATTGCTTCAAATTCAAATGAGAAAATTGAACTCGTCCTTCGTCAGCCGGATTTTACAACTGCAAAAAGAATTGCAGATGCTGTTAATTTGAAATTTAATTCAAAAATTGCTTTTGCAATTGATGCGTCTTCAATATTTGTGAAAGTTCCGGAAGAGTTTAGAAGCGATGAAAAAATCGTTGATTTTATCTCACAGATTGAGTTAATTGATGTTCAGCCGGATGCGATTGCAAAAGTTGTAATAAATGAGAGAACGGGAACAATTGTAGTTGGAGAGAATGTGACAATTTCACCCGTTGCGATCTCCCACGGTGCTATACACATAGAAATTCAATCAGTTCCTGTCATCTCACAGCCAGCCCCATTTTCAAGAGGTCAAACAGTTGTGACTCAACTTACGACGATAAATGTTTATCAAGATACTACTGTTGTCACTGCGATTGAAGGTGCTGCGACTGTTCAAGATATTGCAAAAGCGTTGAATGCTTTAAAAGTTCTACCAAGAGATATAATTGCCATATTTCAGGCGTTGAAAGAATCAGGAGCATTGAAAGCGGAATTGATAATAATGTGATGATTTGCTATGAAGGTTGAGAATAAAACAACACAGCAAGTTTCAAAAGTTAACACAAATCAAAGTGAAGCGAGAAAAGTTCGTCTTAAAGAAGCATCTGAAAATTTTGAGGCGATATTTTTGAATTTTATGTTGAAGTCAATGATGAAAATTTCGGACGATAAAAATTCAATTTTTGGTGGTGATAATTTCGGAGGCGATGTTCTTGACGGGATTTTCTTCCTTGAAATTTCAAAACATCTTGCTAAAAACGGCAAGTTTGGGATTGCAGAGATGATTTACAAGGAACTTGAAGCAAGGGATTCAAAAGTTGAAAACCTAAATAAACAGAGCGAAGGTGTGAAGAAAGATTTCAAAACTTTACAGAAAAATGAAGCGAACGCAAGGAAAGAGAACATAAAAAAATTTTTAATCCAGAGATACGGCGTGTCGCTTGTTGATAGAATTAAAAAGTTTGATGAGATAATTAAAAAAGCATCGGCAGAGTTTAATGTTCCAGAGGAGTTGATAAAAGCGGTAATTGCTGTTGAATCATCGGGAAATGTTTTCGCTGTATCGCCAAAAGGAGCAAAGGGATTGATGCAACTTGTTGATTCAACCGCTGAATTTGTTGGAGTGAAGAATGTTTGGCATCCTGCCGAAAATATATATGGCGGAGTTAAATATCTGCGATATCTTCTTGACAGATTTAATGGCGATTTGAAACTTGCTCTCGCTGGTTATAACGCAGGACCTGAAAATGTTGAAAAATTCGGTGGAATTCCGCCATTTCCTGAAACAATTGAATATGTTGGGAAAGTGATGCGTTATCTTAAACTTTTTGAAGAAAACAAAACCGTGTTTGAAGATGGTAAATGAGACCGTGAAAAATACGCTTATTGAGTTCAAAAACAAGTTGAAAACTTTGAAAAAGATCGCAGAGGAAAAGCAAAAGGCAATTGTTGAATTTGATTACGATAGGATTGAAGATGCTGTGAAGCAAGAGGAAGGTATTGTCGCAGAAATTGAAAAATTTTTTGGAGCAGATTTTGAGAAGAAAAAACTTTTTGACTTGCTTAAAAATGAGCCAGAATTATGCAGATTGAGGGATGAGATTGAAAGCGAGGCGAGTGAAGTTAAGAAGTTAAATTCGGAAAACAGATATTTGCTTTCACATTCAATTTCATTTGTAAAAGGATTGATTGAGGTTTTTCAGGAAGCGGGAAAAATAAACAAAAGAGTTTGAAATATGTCAGGATTGTTCGGGATAATAGAAAGCGCTAAAAAAGCGATTCATTCTTCAAGGGTTGGTATGGAAGTAACAAGCCACAATGTTTCAAATGTTAACACTCCTGGATATACGAGGCAAAGGGTTGAATTAAGTAGCACAGATGTTTTGACATCAAAGCGTGGGATGGCAAACGCAGGCGTGAAAGTTATCGGCATTAAGCAAATTCGTGATGAATTTGTTGAAAGCGAAATAAGGCGTGTTTCAAATTTGATGGGAACATATTCGGTTGAGAGAGAAATTCTCGGACGAATTGAATCTTTGATTAACGAGCCAAGCGATGTTGGATTGGGTCAATTGATCCAAAACTTTTTTAATGCTTTTGATGACCTTGCGAAAAATCCAGAAGATAGAGCATTAAGAGTTACGGTTGTTCAAACAGGCAAGGCGCTTTCACAGAGATTTAACGATATTTTCCAAAGTTTGCTCGGAATTAAAAAAGATGTTCTCTCTGAACTTGAAGCAAAGATAAAGAGTGTGAATGAAATCGTAAGCGAAATTGCAAAGTTAAATCAAAGTGCGATAAATCTTCATAACTCTGGTGCAGAAACAAATGATGTCAGGGACAAGATAAATCAAAAGTTGAAAGAACTTTCAAAACTTGTTGATGTCGTTGTTAAGTTTGACGAAAGCGGTGCGGTGAAGATAAGTGCTGGTGGTGTGACGCTTGTTGATAAAAATTTTGCGACGAATCTTGAATTGAAATTTTCAGATGGACAGGTGAAAATTTTATCAAATACCGAAAATCTTGAATTGAAGTTAAACTCTGGCGAAATTTTTTCGCTTCAAAATTCCTTCAATGGTTTAATTCCGCAAATGATTCAAAAATTTGACCAACTCGCTTCAAACCTTATAAGCAGAGTGAATGAGTTTCATCGCAATGGCTATGGACTTGATGGATCAATTGGAAACGATTTCTTCGCTGGGACAGGCGCTGGAAGTATTCAAGTAAGCAAAGCGATAATTAATGACTTGAACAAAATTTCTGCTTCAATGAACGGAAATGCTGGCGATAATAAAATTGCTCTTGCGATCGCATCTTTGAAAAATGATGAAAAAATTTCAGGATTTTATAATTCGGTTGTGAGCGATATTGGTTTGAGGTCAAGGATAAGTTCGGACAATGAAAATTTACAGCAGATGATTTTAAATCAACTTGAATCACAAAGAGATGCTATTTCTGGCGTTTCAATTGATGAAGAAATGCTGAACATGATAAAGTTTCAAAAAATGTTTGAAGCATCTGCACGGGTGATTCAAAGCGTGAATGAGATGATAGATGCGGTTCTTTCAATGGTGAGATAAAAATAAATTTCTTAAAAGTTATGCGGATAACCGAGTTAACAGTCATAAAAAACTTGATTGCGAACATAAATGGCGCAAGGGAACGAGTTAATCAAACGCAGTTGAAAATCGCAAGTGGAAAAGAAATAAACACGGTTTCAGACAATCCGTATATCGCAAACTCAATAATCAATCTTAAAAATTTGATCTCAAAAAATGAGCAATTTCAGAAAAACATTGACGATGCGATTGATATTTTGAGCGCAACTTCCGAGGCGGTTGATAATTTTGTCAACACGCTTGTTGATATAAAATCACTTCTTGTTGAAGTTTCAAATCCAGCAAGACAGCCAGATTACGAAACATATGCAAACAGATTGAATGAACTTTTCAAGCAAATGCTTGATGCGGTTAACACAAAATTTAAAGGCAAATACATTTTTAACGGGACGAAGACAAATGTAAAGCCATTTGAATACAATGAGAGAACGGGGACATTGCTTGTTGACTTATCAAACGATGCGATAAATTTTGAGGTAAATGATGGGGTTTATGAAAAAGTAAATTTCACGGTTGATGAATTGTTCGGCGGAAGAGAAATTTTTGATGTTGTTCTCGGGATAAAAAATTCGCTTAAATCTGGTGTTAAGCCAGATGGTTCTTTAATTCAAAGATTTAATGAACTTTTTGACTTCATCACAAGTCAAGCATCTGATGTTGGCGCTTTGATGAACAGGTTTTCGCTTTTGCAGAAGCAAATTGAGAAGCAAAATGTCATCTTGAAAGAACTTCTTTCCATAAGACAGGACACAGATATGGCACAGCAGGCAATAAACTTGCAAAGAGATCAACTAATTCTTGAATCCGCATATACAATTGCTGGAAAAATCATTCAAAAGTCAATAATTGAGTATCTGCGATGAAAAATAATTCAACATTTGAATTTGGAACGATTGCTGGACTTATACTTGGTGTGCTTTCAATTTTTGGCTCATTTTTGCTTGAAGGTGGAACTATCGGTGCTTTGATTTTAATTCCAGCGATGTTAATTGTTTTTGGTGGGACTATTGCGACAGCAATGATAGGTTCGCCTGCGAAGGTATTTTTTAAAATTCCAAGTTTCATAAAACTTGCTCTTATCCCGCCGAAATTTAATGTTGTTGAAACAATTGAGACGCTTGTAAATTATGCGATAATTGCGAGAAAAGACGGAATCCTTGCGCTTGAGAAAGAAGTTAACAATGTTTCACATCCATTTTTGAAAAAGATGTTGCGACTTGCAATTGATGGCACAGATCCAGAGACAATTCGTGAGATAGCGGAGATTGAAATTAATTACATAACTGAAAGACATATGGCAAATGCGACGGTTTTTCAGAAAATGGGTGGATATGCGCCGACGATGGGAATAATTGGAACGGTTATGGGTTTGATTTCAACACTTGCAAATGCTGGTGGCGATCCAAATGAACTTATACATCATATAGCAAGTGCTTTTATAGCAACATTATGGGGTGTTTTCACAGCAAATATAATTTGGCTTCCGATAGCAGATAGATTGAAATCAATTCACGCAGAAGAGAAAATTTTACTTGAAATAATCGTTGAAGGTGTCCTTGCAATTCAAGCAGGTGAAGTCCCAACGATAATAAAGACAAAACTTTACTCAATGTTCCCAATAAGTGAACAAGCGATAGAGAGTTAGAAAATGTCAAGAAAGAAAAAAGGACATCACGAAGAACACGAAAATCTTGAAAGATGGCTTATAACTTACGCTGACCTTATCACGCTTTTGCTTGGTCTTTTCGTTGTTCTTTATTCAATGTCTCAAATTGATTTGAACAAATATCAGCAATGGATTTCTGCGTTCAGCCAACTTTTCGGTGGAGGTGGAGTTCTTTCTGGGGGTAAAGGAATTCTCGTCACACCATCACCGCCGAAGTCAGGTTCAGATGCGGTTGCTGGAACTTCACAATCTCAATCAAATCAAACACAGCAAAAACTTGAACTCCAACTCAATGCGATTTTAAGTTCGGGTATTCAATCAAAAAAAGTAATCCTCACAACTTCTCCCGAAGGTTTGACAATTCATTTACTTGAAAGATTGCTTTTTGAATCTGGAAGCGCAGATTTAAAACCCGAAGCGAAAGCAGTTCTTGACACGCTTGCAGAAGTTCTTAAATTTTTGCCGAATAAAATCAGAATTGAAGGACACACAGACGATAGACCGATAAAAAGTGCAAGATTTCCATCAAATTGGCATCTTTCAGTTGCAAGAGCGTTAAATACTGCGTATTATTTAATGAGCAAAGGCGTAAATCCAGAGAAAATTTCAATCGCTGGATATTCAGAATATAGACCGATTGCGCCAAATGACACAGAGGAAAACAGAGCGAAAAACAGAAGAGTTGACATAGTCATAATTTCAACGCAGAGTGGAGTTTTCGGAAAAATTTCAAATTAAATTTTTATGGCGAAATGAAAATAAAGAATTCACAATTTGGTGAAATTGAATTTGACGATGAGATAATCATCAATTTTCCAGATGGATTAATCGGGTTTGAAGATTTGAAACGATTTATTATAATTGAAGATGAAGAATGTAAGCCGTTTCGCTGGCTTATTTCGGTTGATGAGCCAGAAATTGGCTTTGCCATAATTGAACCTACGCTTGTCGTTGAAGATTATTATCGTAGAAGTGGCTTTGATCCAGAGGTTTATGTGCTTTTTGTGATAGTGACCTTGAACAGGGATATTTCAAAAATAAGCGTTAATTTAAAAGCGCCAGTTGTCATTGATAAAGTTAAAAAGTTAGGAAAGCAAGTTATACTTGAAAATGAAGAGTTTGAGGTTTCGCATCAACTTTTAGCATAAAAATTTATGGAGTTTGTATATGCTTGTTCTGTCAAGGAAAGTTGGGGAGTCGGTGATAATTCAAAACAATATAAAGGTCACAATCCTTGAAATTTCTGGGAATCAGGTTAAAATTGGGTTTGAAGCGCCGGAAGATGTGTTAATTTATCGGCAGGAAATTTATGAGAAAGTTATCAAAGAAAATAAAAATGCCTCATCCATAGAGAGAGATTCGTTAAAAGAATTTGCGAAAAGGTTGAAAAATATGAAGTAGTTTATTTTGAAGCACAAAGATAAATCACGGGTTCGTCTCCTTCAACCTTTGCCCAGTGGATTGTGCCAGCAGGAAGATCAAGCCGATCTCCTAGACCAAGGACAAATTCCTCATTTCCAACTCCATATCTCATTTTTCCGCTCACAACCCAGCGAATTTCGTCGTAAACATGTGAATGATTTCCGTAATAAGTTCCTGGTTCATCAATCCAAACGAATGGATTTGTGCCTTCTTCTTTAAGGAGTTTTTTAAGTTCTTCAATGTCGGGTTTTTCAGGTTTAGTCCAGCGAGTTATCTTCATTTTTGAAATTTTTATTTAGTTGTTGAGAATTTTTGCATAAAATTGCTCATATTTTGGCACGATTAAATTTTTGTCAAAAAGTTTCACTGCTCTTTCTCTTGCTTGCTCGGAAAATTTTTCATACTTGTTTTTATCTTCAAAAAGCTCAATGACATAAGAAGCCATTCTTTCAACATTTCCAACTTCGGTTAAATATCCAGTTTCTCCGTGCAGAATAACTTCAGGAAGACCGCCAACATTTGTTGCTATAACAGGGAGACCACAACTCATCGCTTCAAGCGCAGAGAGCCCAAAACTTTCCATCTGGCTCGGGAGAATGAATACATCAGCGGAACATAAAATTTCGTGTAGGGCTTCCTGTTTTCCGAGAAATATGACATCGTCATAAAGTTTTAAAGTTCTACATAGGTTTTCAACATCTCCTCTCTCTGGACCATCACCGACGAGGACAAGTTTGCTTGGAATTTTCTTACGCACAATCTCAAAAACTCTGACGACATCTTGAACTCTTTTAACTTTTCTGAAATTTGAAACATGGATGAGAATTTTTTCATCGTTTGGTGCAAATTTTTTGCGAAGTTGATAATTTTTCACAGGTTTAAAAATTTCTGTATCAACGAAATTCGGAATAACTTCAATTTCACGCTTTATGTTGTATGTTGAAATAGTAGTTTCACGAAGATACTTTGAGACCGCTGTAACTCCGTCGCTTGCTTCAATTCCGAAGCGAACAACAGGGGTAAAACTCGGTTCAAGCCCGACAAGCGTTATATCTGTTCCGTGAAGCGTTGTTATGACTTTAATTTTGTTGTTAAGTATTGTCTTGGCAAGTATTGCGCTTGTTGCGTGTGGAATTGCATAATGGACATGAATTATGTCAAGATTATGAAATCTTGCCACATCTATAATTCGGCTTGCGAGCGCATCCGTGTAAATTGGAAATTCAAAAAGGGGATACTGATAAAGTTCAACCTCGTGAAAGTAGATATTGTCAAGGAATCTGTTAAGTTTTATCGGAATTGCATAGCAGATGAAATGAATCTCGTGACCTCTATTTGCAAGTTCCTTCCCAAGTTCTGTTGCAACAACTCCGCTACCTCCATAAGTCGGATAACAAACAATGCCGATGCGCATAAAATTTCGTTTCTTTGAGTTTGATTTTCAATTAATTTAAAAACAAGCTTTGTCAGTTGCAATTTTTTGAATTAATGCATATCTTAAACTTGAAGACGAAAATTGAACTTTTTGAGCGGTTTTTTGTTAAATAATTTTGAGATAAACGAAATTGAAATTAAGCCATGCTTGTGCTTCAAGATAAATATCAAGCAAAGTTGAAGAAGCTCCTTGAGGTATGTGAGCAAAACCTTAAAAACTGCAACAAAGAGCTCATAACAAGTGCGTATTGGTTCAGCTATAATGCTCATAAAGATAATTACCGTGCGTCGGGTGAGCCGTATTTTAACCATCCTTATGAAGTTGCGATGATCGTTGCAAATGAAATCCCGCTTGACGATATATCTGTTGCAAGCGCTTTGCTTCACGATATTGTTGAAGATACATCTTTCACGCTTGATGATATAAAAGAAGAATTCGGCGATAAAATAGCCACAATCGTTGATGGACTTACCAAAATTCAGGGAATTTTTGAAAGTGATAATTATAACATTGTTGAGGCGGAAAATTATAGAAAACTTTTAATTGCTCTTTCAACCGATGTCAGAGTTATACTTGTTAAGTTTGCGGATCGTCTTCACAACATGCGAACGCTTGAATATCTTCCTGAACAGAAAAGAAAAAGAATTGCAAAAGAGACGCTTGAAATTTACGCACCGCTTGCACATAGGTTAGGGCTTGCTCAAATAAAGTGGGAACTTGAAGACCTTGCTTTTAAATATCTAAATCCCGAAGCATATGAAGACATAGCAAGGCGAGTCGCTCAAACGAGAAAACAAAGAGAAGAATACATAAAAGAATTTGCAAAGCCGATTGAAAAAGAACTCAAAGAACACGGTTTCAAATTTGAAATAAGTGGTCGTCCGAAACATCTTTACAGCATTTACAATAAAATGGTCAAAAGAGGAAAAGCATTTGAAGAGATTTACGATCTTTTCGCTGTTAGAATTATACTTGACACTGAAAATACAACTGATTGCTGGACGACTTATGGAATAGTAACAAGCATTTACAGACCTGTCCCCGAAAGATTCAAAGATTACATCACAAATCCGAAATCAAACGGTTATCGCTCAATTCACACAACTGTAATCGGTCCTGGTGGAAGAATGGTTGAGGTTCAGATAAGAACTCGGGCGATGCACGAGATCGCAGAGAAAGGTCTTGCTGCACATTGGAAATATAAAGAAAATATAACGGAAACAGACAAACAGTTTGAGCAATGGATAAAGTGGGTTCGTGATATACTTGAAAATCCAACGGATGTGGCGGAGTTTATTGAAGAGTTGAAGTTTAATCTTTATCAAGATGAAATTTATGTTTTCACTCCAAAGGGTGATTTAAAAGTTTTGCCGAAAGGTTCAACGCCTGTTGATTTCGCTTTTGAAATTCATACAGAGATAGGACTTCGTTGCATAGGTGCAAAGGTGAATGGGCGAGTTGTTCCCCTTGATTATCAACTCAAAACAGGTGATCAAGTTGAGATAATAACTGGAAAACATCGGATGCCAAGCCGTGATTGGTTGAAGTTTGTTGTCACTTCAAAAGCAAAAGCACAAATTAAAAAATGGATAAATGAAGAAAAGCGACGCCTTATTGAAGTTGGCAAAGAATTCTGGGAGAAAAAAGTTAAAAAGAGCAAAATTCACATAAACGACGATGAACTTTTGAAAATCGTGAGGGACTTATACAAATTTGACAATTTGCAGAAGTTTTATCTTGCAATTGCAGAGGGGACGATTGATCCGAGTGATTTGATATTGAAGATAGAAGACAAACATAAACGGAAAGAACAGGCGAAGCAAGAAGATATAGAGCAAGCGAAGGAAATTGTCAGCGAGATTTTAAAACCTAAAAAAGCAATCACAATTGACGGAACTGCATCTGATTTGCTTTACACATTTGCAAAGTGCTGTCGTCCTGTCCCAGGCGATGAAATAATTGGATTTGTTACACGAGGCGAGGGCATAAAAATTCACCGCAAAGATTGTGTAAACATTGAAAAATTAAAAGAGCAGGATGAAGATAGATTGATTGATGTCGTCTGGTCGGCGATGCTTGATGGTATGGCTTTCCCTGCTGGAATTGTAATTGAAGGGGAAGATAAACCAGGGATGCTTAAAGAAATAACAACGATCATATCTGGTTATCAAAACACAAATATAAAAAGTGTCAACATTAACACTGAAAATTCAATTTTCCACGGCATCATAACTGTTGAAGTTAAAAATGTTGAGCATTTGAATGCTTTGATTGACAAATTAAGAAGAATTCCAGGGGTTTACGGCGTTGCAAGATATCAAGAAGGATAAATTTTCAGGTGGTAGAATAATGGGGATTGATTTCGGAAGCAGAAGAATCGGAATTTCAATAAGTGATCCAACGCTTACAATTGCCCAAGGATTATTAGTTCTTGAAAACGATTCAAAAATTTTTGACGAAATAAATAAAATTTGCTCTCAATACAATGTTGGTTTAGTTGTCGTCGGTTTGCCTGTTAAATTGAGCGGAAAACATTCAAATAAAACGAACGAAGTTATTAAATTTATCAACGAACTTAAATCAAAATTGAAAATTGAAGTCATTGGCTGGGACGAGCGATTTACAACTAAACTTGCTCACAAGTCAAAGATAGAAATGAACCTGAAAAAGAAGAAAAGACAAGACAAAAATTTAAATGACCTTATTGCTTCGTCTTTGATTTTGCAAAGTTATCTTGATTATCTGAAAAACAAAGAGATGATGATAGCACGTGAGGAAAATTAAAATTGCAATTGCTTTAGTTATTTTATTTTTTGCTGGCTATTTGATTTATGAATTTGTCAAAATTGATCGTGAGATTGAGAAATTGAAATATGAAAATCCGAAAATCACCGCACTTATGAAACAACGGATGAACGAGGCGAAAAGAAAAGGCAAACCATATAGAATAAATCAGATTTGGATTCCGCTGTCAAGAGTTTCACCGTATTTGATTGATGCGGTGATTGTCTCTGAAGATGCAAGTTTTTTCTCACATCAAGGGATTGATTGGTATGAGGTTAAAGAGTCAATAAAGAAAAATTTTGAAAGAGGTAAAATCGTTCGTGGTGCAAGCACAATAACTATGCAGGTTGCGAAAAATCTTTTTCTTTCAACATCAAGAAATCCTTTGAGAAAATTTGTTGAAGTTTTGATCGCACTGCGAATGGAGCAAAAATTATCAAAGCGAAGAATTCTTGAAATTTATCTTAACATTGTTGAACTTGGTGATGGAATTTTTGGGGTTGAATCCGCATCAAGAAGATATTTTGGAAAGTCAGCATCGGAATTAACACTTGAAGAATCCTCACGGCTTATATCAATTATAC
>Ga0105162_1000540_pt1 | contig 24526 bp, 25 predicted proteins | sample JNZ201metaG_FD_81532 | JGI IMG/M metagenome (GOLD analysis project Ga0105162, IMG submission 81532) | Hot spring microbial communities from Jinze hot spring, China to study Microbial Dark Matter (Phase II) - JNZ 20120812A | ecosystem: Environmental > Aquatic > Thermal springs > Hot (42-90C) >...
CTATCACTACAAGCAAGCCCTAATAATGGGGTTTGCCGCCCTAGGTCTTGCGGGTTTTTTCTGCTACTGGCTATACCTCCTGATTTACGCTTTACTATAGCTACTAACTACTCCACGTAGAAGTCGTGAACACTCTACAAACCTAACAACACGGAACCCCATACCTAGCTCTAGAACAATCCCACAAAACATTAATAAACCTCACATTAAAACATCTGTTAACCCTACTTACGAGCTCTCGAAGTAAGACTCTCTAAGCAGTGTTAGCCCGCTTGAACTAGCGTGAAACCTGAAAGAGCTCCCAGAAAGCGTGGATGCTTAGAGACCTGTTTAAGTGCTTTATTAAGCTAGCAGCAGCTTGTTAAAAGGATCGCAGACATGCTGAAAAGAGAGGATGAGGTCAGAAAGACCTTGGAGGACATAGGAAGAAGACTTAAAAAAGGTGAATCCGTTACTATAGAGGTTTCTGAAAGCATCCTAGAATTCGCAGTAAGCGAAGCCATAAAGCAGAAGCTTTCGGTTGTAGATGCCTACGAAAAAGAGGATTTTATAGTCCTAGTCGTAGAGAGAAGGCATTACTGATATAGCTCCGTACTGCGTTACTTCCGTAAGAGTAGGAACTTATGAAGCAGTAAAAGCAGCACTGAATACGTTAGTAAGAAAACACACTTAATTTCCTATAGGGTGAAGATATTTGTAAATACGGAAAGATAGTGTGGTGAAGTCTTTGAGAGAGGTATTTAGGGGGCTGCCAGTGGATCCAGAGAAAATCAAGGAGGCGTTTAAGTCAATCTCCGGCAAGATTTCTGGGTCTGTAGTTTCTCTTTCATCGTCTGATTCTACTACTTACATTAGCATTCAACTAGAGGACGAGGTATTACTGGACCTGAGGGTGAGTCCTGCGGTCGTGGAGATGTATGTCTCAAGTAGACTACTAGGTGCTCTAGAAGAGATGGGACTACCTGAAGTCTTCGAGGTCTTAGAGAAATACAGCTCTTACGTGAGATCTGTGTCTATTAGTAAAGCTATTCCATCGAGCTCTCTATACCTCGTGGTGCAGGGTGATGGTGTAAATATTCCTAACATTAGGTTGGTAATAACCAAAGATTTCTTTGACCTTTCATCAAGTTTCTGTAAAATAACTTCATCTGACAACATGTGTCTCTTACTTAATAGAATTCTTGAAGTAGGTAGAAAATACTTTAACGAGTTCCTAGGTCGTGGTTAAATAAGCGCATCACTCTAGTAAACAACCATCACGGCGAGGCCATCAGCTCTTTACTGTCCTTTATTTTGTCTTTTTAGACTGATTGTATTGGGTGAGCTATGTGTATGTTCGAGAACCTACTTACGAAGTAAGCTACATGTTCAAGCGGATCCTAGTCCCCGTGGATGGCTCATCGCACAGCATCAAAGCACTAAATGTTGCTATAGACTTCGCAAAAAGATATGGCTCAGTGATCGTGGCGCTCATAGTAGACGACGGCACTATAGGACCAACGGAGAGAATAATGGAAACTATAGCATCAGTTTCCAAGAAGTCCGGCATAAACGTAGAAACTAAAACCGTTAAGCTTAGTCCAACTAGTTCGATAGCTACATCTATCGTTGAGGAGGTTCTTAGAGGAGGCTACGACCTCATCGTAATATCGGCGAGAGGAAAAACGGTAAACCCTGATTTGATCATAGGTTCGGTAGCGCTCTCAGTAATCGTGAATGTACCAGTTTCAGTTTTTGTAGTCAGGTAGTAACGCATCACCCATCCAACGTAATGACCTAACACGCAGCACTTATCTATGAGCTAATGTTGCCTTGTGTAACTGTTTCGGTTTCATATCTCTTCGTATTGGTTGGTATGAATAGAGACACTTGTAATTACTGTGTGCGTAGTGGGGTGTGGAAGTAGCTCGATGATGGGTCGAGAGCTCATCGAGGCTCTCCCCGAGGTACTTAAGGTGTGGAGTGCTAGGGGTCGCCCCGCATCCCCCCAAGGGTAACGTAAACCCAAGAGCGACGCAGGGAGAACGAGTGTGAGGCAATGAAACCAACTAACACAAACCTACATAAAAGCTGAACCCCTCACTTGATAGCATTTACTGTGCTTGGAGTTCAGTTCCATCATCGCACATGGCAGTAATAACATTGTGAACTCATAACCCTAGCGATGCTGCTGTAAGACACTAAAACCGCCTTCTATCTCCACTTTCTGTATGTGTAAACCATCTGAACCAGTGTACTTAATACCTGAAATCCGTCTACTTTAAGGATAATTCTTAAAGCTCAAACGTTCTATAGGGTGACGGAGCTGAAGGTACACTCGGGCTATCTGCTGTATCTAGCAAGTCATGGAACGGTGTTTCTCGATATCATAAGAAGACTTTTTAGATGTGGAGAGACTGCTGGAGTGATCTTCGTAACGAAACCCTCCGTAGTGCCTGTTTGGTTAGATCAAGAGAGAGTTCGCCACGTTGTCGTTCCCCCATCGTCACTAGCTGTAGACCCAGGGATCTCCGAGTCATGCGATATTGGTCAAGCAAATTACGAAGTCGCTGAAGATACGTGGGTAGACGGAAAACCTGTTCCTGAAGTACGGAGTATTTCTAAGACCGGAAGTAGGTGCCTATTAATAGAGTCTCTCGAAGGAGTGTTTGGCGATTTAGGTAAAAGTGGGAGATGTTACGTATCATGTGGAGGTAAAATTAGCGAGATAGTCAAAAACTTGCTTAACCCTTTGGTGTCCGATCTGAGTACGTTGAGTGATGTAGATATAGTAAACGTGGAAGGCTTCATAAAAACTCTATGGCGTAGCCATCCAATACTTTATGGACTAACCTTTAACGGTAGGATTCGGTTAACTCTAGCAAATACCGAGAAGACGGTTCTAAAATACTACGCTAAACCCTTAGCTTATTTAGATAAATACGCTATCCTCTTCGAAGTTCCATACTCGAACTCTATATTGTTTGCAGGTTATAGCAACGAACTTCTAGAAGTAGCTGTTCGAGCGGTTCTTTACTCGTGTTAGAAAATAGTTGCTTCAATCCCTATCAGCTGCCCCGGCAAGTTCCTGCTAAACACAGCTATAACCACACGGTTCTTTCCAGAACCATGAACTTTGATTATTCTACCTAAGTAAGTATTTCCATAGTTGTCGCTAACTCTCACTCTACGACCAATAAGAGAATGAATGTTCTCGATTTGAGTCAACACCTTTATGTAGACTTGATTAACGTATTGCCTGTTCAATCCTCTCCTATATCCTAACACTATTCCCAGCACACCATCCCTGATTGAAGAGCTCATTTACCGCACCTCTGGATATAGGAAAACTAAAAATATAAGAGTTCAAGTAGTCAAGAATAGTGAAAATTCCTCTATGCTCGTAAAGGTTATTATAAAACGTAATAACCGACCAGGAGGCAGGAATTACAGAGATCGCTAACCAGAGGATTGAAATGGAGAGAGACATCGGTGGAATTTCTTGAGAAGACGAAGATGGGTAGCAAGGTCTAGCGAGACGTAATAACAAAAGAACTGCGAAACCTTGATAATTCTCGATGGTGAGAGCTCCAACACGGTGATGTCGAGTACCTTAGATACTTGAGCTGAGCTTGTTACATAGAGTCTTGATGCTCTAGAATAGCTAAAGATGTCGTTTTAGTACTTTTTAATAACTATATTGCGATCTCCTTTCATGGTGTTAACTGTGAATGTTTCAAAAGTGAGGACCCAAGATGTGCCAGGTTATTTATACTATTCCTCTCTAACAGAGAGAAAACCCGCTGTTGTAGTTCTTCATGCTTTTAATCAAAAACCTGAGGATGTCGAGTATTACTCTAAGGGGATCGCTGCTCTGGGAATGATGGTTCTCGCTCCGAAGTATACTGATGCTAGCGATGGTGTCGCTGTTGCTTTAAGAGCTATAAGAAAGCTTAAAGTTCTAAGTGGGGTTGATCCCGAGAGACTGGGACTTTTTGGAATATCTCTAGGTGGAACTGTTAGTTTGCTAGCATCAACTCAAGAAAAAGTGAGGTTTGTTGTGAGTATAGGTGGGTGGGCCGATTTAGCAGACCTCTACAAGTTTCTATCGAAGTTCCCCCAGGGAAGTCCACAGAAGTATATAGCAGACCTAGTTAAGTCTACTCTAGGAGAGCCTGACGAAAACAAAGAGCTTTACGAGCTAGCTAGCCCAATAACTTACGTAGATAAGATCTCCGGGAGTGTGCTATTAATTCACGGAACGGAAGACTCCATGGTACCAGCCTCTCAGTCCGAGACACTGTATAGAAAGCTTAAAGAACTAAAGTATGATGTAGAGCTCCACTTAGTAGAGGGTGGAACACACACACTAGCAGGAATGGAAAGTACTGTCCTGAATCTGCTGTCGAAGTTCTTGAAAGATAGAAACATACTATAGTCCGCAGAACTTAGATTAGCGTTTGTTAACTTGAGGTTTTTAATTGTCCATTCCACTAAGGAATAGGTGACTATATGAAGCTTCAAATAATTCAGGCAGTACTGATAGTACTCATAGTTGTAGCTGGAATAGTTGGTTACTACGTAGGTCAACAGGTAGTTACCCCGACTGCCCCTATAGTAGAGGTCACGAGGTACGCAACCGTCACTCTTAGAGAGACCGTAACACAACCCGGACCTACCATAACAATCGTGCAGACTACTCCAGTAACACCTCCTACTACCACACCCCCGGAGTTCGTTGGAACTGTAAAGGTTGGGGCTCTCCTTCCTCTCAACCTACCTATAGGAAAGATGATGCTGTCAGCAATACAGCTTGCTGTAGAGGAGATAAACGCTGCTGGAGGGGTCCTAAACCATAAAATTGAGCTGGTGTACTACGATACGCAATGGAGTGGTGATAAGGCCGCTGAAGGCTATAGGAAGCTGGCTGAAGACGGAGTTAAAGTAGTATTCGGCGTCTTCGGCTCACACGAAGCTCTAGCAATAATGGACCTTCTACCTCTGTACGAAGTCTTAGTCATAGCTTCTGGTGCTGTTAGTGATGCAATTGATGCTAAAGTACTAGAGAACTACGAGTATTACAAATACTGGTTCAGGACGTACGTTAACGCTACATCTCAAGCAGCAGCTACATGGGACCTGCTGGCGTACCTCTCGAGAAGATTCGGTTGGACTAAAGTTGCGTGGATCTATGAGGACTTACCGTGGGTGATTCCACACGCTCTATACGGTCAAGAGAGGTCGGTAAAGGAAGGCATAGAGGTCGTAACAGCTATTGGTGTGCCCACAGACATAACCTCCTTTACGGACGTCTTTGCTAGGGTCATGGCATCTGGTGCTCAGTATATAACTTGGCAGTTCTCTGGCACCGAGGACTACGTCTTTGCTAGAGACTACTTCCTGAGTCAAGTCCCTCTGTTAGCTGTAGGAGGTGGGACATACGCCATGCTCGACGTATTCTATAACCAAACTATGGGAGCTGCTGAGGGATTGATATGCATCTCCTGGGGGTTCCCAGCCCCCATTACACCCAGGACTATGGAGTTCTACGAGAAGTATAAAAAATTGTTTGGAACTGAACCGATATTTACGACATGGTATGCTTATGACTCGGTTTACGTGTGGGCTGAAGCAGTTAGAAAAGCTGGAACGTTTGATACGGATAAAGTAATCAAAGTCTTAGAGACCTCGGTGTTTGTGGGAACAGCTGGTATTTATGAATTCACTAGAAGTCACACCGCTAAGCTGGCTCCAGACAGAATTTACCCAATATACTTCCAGTGGCAACAGGGTAGAAGAGTTGTGGTTTGGCCGTTTAGAGTCGTTGAGTACGGAACAAAGCTACTGTTTCCTAAATCCGTAGACGGTACTAGAGTTTGGATAGAGATACCCTGGCCGTAGGGAACTAAGATTGGAAGAACTAAAGTACATACTCATTTTTGGATCATTTCACTCATTAACGTACCTTGTTTTCTCATTGGGGTTCTCTCTCGTTTTCGGTGTTGCTCGCCTACCTAACCTCACTTATGGAGCTCTATATGTCCTCACTGGTTATTCTACGTACGTTTTTCTAAACTACTTAAACACTCCTCTTTACTTAGCGGTACCCGTCTCAATTCTGTTAACTGCTGCTATTAGTCTTGCTATAGGTGAGTCAGTTATTAAGCCAGCCATCAAGTTCCCGGTAAGCGTCTTTATAACCACGGTGGCGGTAGCCTACATATTTGAGGAGTTATTTAGTATTCAGATGGGGCTCAAACCGGTAACTCTTCCATTATACCCCGGGACAACCTCGATCCTGGGCATTCCAGTAAGCAATCACTGGCTACTTATCACAGCTGTCTGTTTAGCTATGACCTTAGCGCTTCTCGCTTTTCTCTACAAGACTAGTACCGGAAAAGCTATTAGGGCAGTTGCTGAAAGTTGGGAAGAATCAATGAGGTTAGGCATAAATCCCCTAAGGGTTTTGAGAGCTACCTTCCTAATTTCTGGGGTTTACGCCGCTCTTACGGGCATTCTATTAGCTCCATTAAAGGCTTTAACACCAACCGCTGGATGGTCACCGCTATTTGCCGCCTTTGCTATAGTTGTCATGGGGGGAATAGGCAACATTCTGGGAACTGTTGTTGCGTCTTTAGTTTACGGCTTTATTGAGCAATCTATGGTATACGTCTTAGGGGGAGGTATAGCGCGCGTAGCCCCCCTTATTTTGATACTTTTGATATTAGTCTTTAGACCTCACGGGCTTTTCGGGCGAGGTGAGTAGACTGGCTTTCTCTAAACCTTCTAAGCTAAAGAGAGTGGGGAGCATTCTACCTGCCTTATTTATTGCTGCTATTTACATGTTACTGCCCACCTTCGGGTTAAGGGGCTTCTGGCTCGATGTTTTAACTAGAGTAAATATTTTTCTCTTAATAACTCTCTCACTAGACTTATACTCGGGGACGACGTTTTACCTTAATCTTGGAGTGCCGTTTACTGTAGGATGTGCGGCTTACTCACTAGCCCTCTTGAATAGATATTTGGGGGTTCCAGTTGAGTACGCCATTCTACCATCAGCTGCCATATCTCTAGTACTCAGCCTAGTGATATTCCTTCCTAGCTTAAGAGTAAGGGGAGCCTACTTCTCTATAATGTCGCTACTTCTACCCATAGTTATGGCTGGAATAGTGACATCGCAGCCTTTCTCATTATACTTAGGTGGTGAGGGCGGCATTACCTACTCCCCCCTATTCTTCTCGTATGCTAGAGGTCTACCAGTCAAAGAGAGAGCTTTCTTCCTGCAGTCAACCTATTTCTATATATCATCTATTGCTGCCATAATCGCCTTTATAGTTAGCTATAAAGTAGCATACTCAGACTTCGGCTTTATGATGCGATCAGTAGGTCAAGACGAGCTTCTAGCGGAAGCTTCTGGAGTAAACACCGTTAGAGTGAAACTAGTGGGATTTCTCATATCGTCATCTCTAGCATCGCTTGCTGGCTCTATATACGCAGCAATGAGGCCTCCAGTAACTGTGGACGTGTTTATTCCAGCGAACACCCTAGTCCCACCGTTAACTGCCGTTATTTTGGGGGGTATGGGGACGATCGTGGGACCTACTATAGCTAATTATTTCATACTCCTAGTTTATGAAGCTCTTTGGGATGTTATAGGTAGGTGGAGAGTAGTGCTCTACATGTGTCTTCTCATAGTATTAGTTCTACTTAGACCACAAGGGATAGTTTACTACCTGTACACGAAATTGAAACGCCTAGTCTCATCGAAGATAGCCGAGTTGACAGCAGGTGTTTGACTATGGTAAAATTATTGGTTTGCGATAGCGTGACTAAAAAGTTTGGGGGGATTGTAGCTCTCGACAAAGTCTCGCTGGAAGTAAGCAAAGGCGAGCTTCTAGGTTTGATAGGACCCAACGGTTCCGGAAAAACTACCCTTGTTAATGTAATCAGTGGAGTAATCACGCCTGACGAGGGTAGAATAGTGTTTGAAGGTAAAGATATCACCAGACTTAAGCCTCATAGAAGGGTGGCGTTAGGAATCTCACGCATATTCCAGGGTATGAGAGTATATCCCTACCTCCCGGTCTACTACAACGTAAGCCTATCTGCTCGATCCGTATACAAGGACGCAAGACTTGCGAGAGCTAAAACTACTTGGGCATTGACTATCACGAGACTCTTAGCTGAAGCAGGAGAACTTCCGATTAACTTAACTCCCTACAAGCTAAGAATGGTTGAACTGGCAAGAGCTTTAGTTACCGGTCCAAAGCTGGTACTCTTAGATGAGCCATTCGCGGGGCTTTCCCCAAGTGAGATCGATGAAGTTATCGAGATAGTAAAAAAGCTTAACGAAAATGGATTAGCATTCATTATAGTAGAGCATAAACTGAGGTATCTAATGAAGTTAGTTAATAGAGTAGTCGTGTTAAACGAGGGCAAGAAAATTTTTGAGGGAAAACCTGATGAGGCAGTATCTAATGAGGAGATCGCAAGAGTATACCTCGGGGTGTTATAGTGAAATTACTTGTGGTAACAGACCTTGTCGCTGGATACGGAAAGACCGTAGTGATAAACGGCGTTAGTTTTGATGTGGAGTTGGGGCAGGTCATTGGACTAATAGGACCCAACGGTGCCGGAAAAACCACTCTGATTAAGGCTGTACTAGGGTACTTGAAACCTTGGAGAGGTAAGATTTTATATGAAGGTAATGACGTCACCGGGCTTCCGGCTCATAAACTAGCTAGACTTGGAATAGGTTACGTACCAGAGAGAGGAGGTGTCCTGAGAACTCTAACAGTACGTGAAAATATAGAGTTAGCTGCGAGTATGTCTAAGCACGGGGGTGACAAACTTAAAGAGGTAACTAAACTGTTCAAGATTATTGAAGAAAGAAAGACTCAGATAGCTGGAACTCTGAGTGGTGGTGAACAGAAAATGCTATCGATAGCTATGGCCTTAGTGATGGCTAGTAAGCTTATGGTACTGGACGAACCTTCAGCTGGGCTAGCGCCCATCATGAGAAAAAAGGTTGTTGAAGTCTTGAAAAAGATCAACAAAGAGTTTGGGATATCTCTAGTTGTGGCCGAACAAGATCCGACCGTGGTTCTGGAAACAGCAGAGGTAGTTCACGTCATCGAAATGGGTTCGATAGTCAAGAGTGGTAAGACTCATGAGATTATTAAGCCTGAGGTACTTAAAGAATACTACCTAGGGATGTAGTACTCCGAGCTTTATGGTGAAGTGCTAGAGTTCGTAGCATCACGTGTAAACATCGGCCTACTTAAGGTTGACTCCGAGTAATATCTAGGGACTGAAATGTCTAAACGATTCGCATATATAGCATCTACCGGGGTATACGTACCTCCTACGATAATGACCCCGGAGGATTTTGAGGCAAGAACGGGAATTAAAGTGGATCCTCTATTTATAGAGCGAACAGGTTTAAAAGTAAAGAGGATAGCTCCCCCGGAGGAAACTCCGGCAACTATGGCTGCTAAAGCCGCTAAAATGGCTCTCGACAGAGCTGGGTTAACCATAAAAGACATCGACATGATAATAGTCGGAACGGATACTCCCGAGGCTATATCTCCACCAACGGCACCCAAGGTCCAAAGTCTTCTAGGTGGAGGTCCCTACGAGATTCCCGCTTTCGATATAAACGCCTCCTGTGCTAACCCAGTATATATGCTCGAAGTAGCATCGTCTATAATAGCTGGAAACCCGAAGTATCGAAACATCTTGGTAATAGGAGTCTATGCCATGACTAGGTTCCTTAGGTGGAAGTTCATGTGGGAATGGATATTCTCTGATGGTGCTGGAGCTATAGTATTGTCTGCTTCAGATAGACCTGGCTACTTAGCAGGAAAACTGCGTGCTGATGGTTCGTTCTGGGACTACTGGGGAATATTCTTAGGTGCCTGGAAGCCGGTTGCTGAACAAGTAGTAGACGAGAACCTACCCTTCCTCGACCTAAGAAAAGCGTACCCACCGGTTAATGATCAGTACTGGCCGATCCTCATAAAGGATGTAGTTGGTCAGGCCGGTATAAACCTTGATGAAGTAACCCAGATAATATTTACTCAAGTGCGGCTGAAGACTATACTTGACGTTATGAAAAACCTTGGTTTACCTGAAACAAAAACGCATTGGGTTATGGATAAGTACGGATACACCGGCTCAGCCTGTGTTTATATGGCACTCCACGACGCTATAGAACAAGGTAAAGTTGAAAAAGACAAAGTAGTCATACTAGTAGCTTCAGGAGTTGGGTATCAGCAGGGTGCGATAGCTTTTAGGTGGATAGCTAGCTAAAGCCGAGAGTGCTTATGCTGTTAACAAAAGCTAAACTCGGTATCTATAAGGCAATACAGCAGATATGGTCTTTGGAAATCTGATATGTTTGAGGAGTTAATATCTAGAGTCTCTAGTAGACCCAAGAAAAAGGCTCCTCTTTTAGCTACTAGTGCGTCTGGTCCTTTATCTGGTTTAAGAATAGTGTCTTCGGGAATTCTCATAGCTCAACCTTTCGCGGCTTATTTGGCGGCTCTATGGGGGGCTGAGGTCATTCACGTAGAGAGACCTGGGGGTGATACGTATAGGTATTCCCCGCCGTTCATCGAAAGAGGTGGACGTAGAGTAAATACTTGGTGGGCTCAAGAGAGAAGAAACATGCTCTCGATAGTTATAGACCTTAAGAAAGATAAAGGAAAAGAAGTGTTTCTGGAGTTGCTTAGACATGCCGACATATGGATGGAGAGCTCGATGCCAGGAACTTACCAAAAGCTTGGCATAACGGATGAAGTTGTTCGGAAAGTAAATCCAGAGATAGTCATAGTCCACATATCCGGTTTTGGACACTTCGGGGATCCAGGCTACCTCGGGTTACCCGCGTACGATGCGATAGCTGCTGCTTACAGTGGATGGATGAGTATAAACGGTTTTCCTGAGTCGCCTCCCTATAAGCCCTACCCATATACTGGAGACTATTTAACAGCTCTACACGCTCTGTCTGCTGCTCTCGCAGGCTATATATACTCCAAGAAGGCCGGGGAAGGAATTACTATAGATGTGGCCCAATTCGAATGTATAGCGAACGTTTTCGGAGGCTTGTGGATTCAAACAGCAGAGCTCAACGATGTACCGACAAGGCGAGGGAATAAAGACATATACTTCCAACCTTACGACATCTTTGAGACTAAAGACGGGCAGTACGTGTTCGTTGGAGCCTTAGGCTACGATGTTTTTAAGAGGTTGTGTGACGCCATTCAAGTAGACTTTGAAGAATGGAAGGATGTTCATTACGCTCCCGGCATGCATACTGATAAGGGAAAACAGTTCGACAGCATCTTGAGGTCGTGGATTAAGCAGAGGACTGCCGAAGAGGTGTTGCGAACACTTAGAAACTATAACGTTCCATGCTTTAAGGTATACAGCCTTAGGGATGCTCTCGAAGATCCTCATTACAAAGCTAGAAGAGACTTTATTGAGTGGGTTGACGAAACTTTAGGAGATAAAGTAAGAGGGTGGGGGATAGTGCCTAAATTCTTGATGAGAAACGAACCAAAGATATGGAGAGGTTCCCCCAGACTTGGTCAGGATGCGGTAGCCATTTTGTCGAAGCTCCTCGAATATCCAGAGAGCGATATAGAAAAACTACTTCTAGAAAACGTTGTTTGCTGCAGGTAGAGAGTGTGCCCACAGTAGACGTAGGAGACGTCAAGCTGTATTACGAAGTATACGGAGACGGAGAGCCAGTAGTATTCTTAAACGGAATATTCATGAGTACAGCTAGCTGGGTATTTCAGAGAAATCACTTAGTTAGGTTAAACTATAGAGTAGTGCTACACGACATGAGAGGACAGTGGAACTCGGATAAGCCGGACGACGAGAGTCAGTACAGTCTAGAAATCCACGCGGAGGACCTAAGAAGGTTGTTAGACCACCTCGGTTTAAAGAAAGTTCACCTCGTTGGAACATCGTACGGAGGTGAAGTTGCCATGCTTTTTGCTATTAAGTACCCAGAGTACGTTAACGATCTAACAGTAATAGCCTCAGTAAGCGAAATTCAAGAGGATCTCAGGCTTACGGCAATGCGGTGGCTTGAGGGAGCTCTTTCTCGAGATGTAAGAAAATTCGTTTTGTCTTGGATTAGCGATGTATATTCGGAGAGGTTCATAACTCAGCATGGAAGAGGGTTATTCGATAGGCTTGTCGACACGTTCTCGAGAGGCTTTAGCTTAACCTCAGCAGCTTATCTCATCAAGTCATTCCTGAGGCTCGCAGACTCTCCTCTAACAGAATTACTAAAGGGTATACTAGTACCAACACTAGTGATTTCAGCTGAGGAAGACAGAGTAAAACCGCCTAAATACTCAAAAATAATAGCTAGAGAAATACCTAACTCAACGTATGTAGAAGTAAGAGAATCAGGGCATGCAGTTATTCTGGAGAAACCTACTGTAATCAATTACTTACTTACCGGCTTCATATACAGCAACCGTATTAAGCCCTAGTTAGTCGTGTTTCCTGCAATAGATCGCACACTTACTCAGAAATATACGGCGGCTACTAGCTGCTTCACGCAAGAGCTTCGATTACAGCTCGAACCCAACAGCCGGAGAGGTAAGACGTACTCTGTACATCAGAAAGGTGGCGAACCTCATACATAAATTATTCAAGCTAAAAAGATTTTTGCATTAACACTAATTTAATACGTGGTTCACATGAAATCTTAAACGATTTTCACTGTTATCAGCGTTTGTTTAATTTTTGTGCAGGTATGTTTGAAAGCTTAATTTACATGCTAGACGACAGTATTTGGGCTGGAAGTAGTGTACGTTGGGATATTTGATATAGTCCAATACGATTGCCCAGTTGTTTGGCTTACTGAGCACATTAAGGATTCCACTATATTAGTTGTAGGAGCCAATGTAGCTGAAATTAGGAAGGGTTATGAGAAGATTTACGTTGTTATTCTCGGAGATGATGGCACTATAAATGAGGTAGTGAAGAAGATGCATTCTATAGGAAGCGTCAAGAACTATGAAGTTTTACAGAAGAAGAGAAAATACATAAAGGCAAGCATGTTGATAAGCAAGACTAACACTATGGAGGCCGTAGTTAATCACGATGCCACACCTTTAGCGACGTGGGTGGCCTTCAGCGGATTCGAGCGCTGGACTCTGGGTTTTCACACAGCTAAACACCTAAGGGAGTTTATGAAGAGAGTCTCTGAACACGACTATATCGAGAAATATAAACTCGTAGAACTGCCTGAGCACTTACTCACACTAGATTACTTTAGCCTACTTACGTTACTTGAGGAAAGCTTAAGCAAGTTAACTGAAAAACAGCTAGAACTACTCACTACAGCTATAGCACTAGGGTACTACGAGTGGCCTAGAAAGACAGACATCAGTTCTCTAGCTAAAGACTTCGGAATTTCAAGAGTGGCTGTAGCTAAAACACTCAGGAGAGCTGAGAAAAACGCCATAAACCTAGTTCTGAAAGTTCTCGAAAATACATTAGAGAAGAGAGGTAGGTTTAGGCTAAAGCGAGTAAATCAATAAAAATGCTCTGACGCAAAGGTAATCACAGGTAACCCAAAGAGTGTTTAATTAAATACGACTAAACAATAGGGGAGAAACTTGCGAGTAGGTGTAGTAGGTGCTTATAGCACTAAATACGAGCTTAGGTCCGAAAAGGAAGCATGGGAACTACTGAAGGAGGCTGTTCAGGGGACTCTGAGTTCCGTTGATAAAGGAATCAGTGGTGAGGATATAGATTTCGTTATTGTTTCGAATTTTTCAGATAGATTCGGTGGAATTCTTCATACAGCACCATATGTGGTATCCCTAGTAGGGCGATCAAGTGCTAAGGGGTTAAGAGTAGAGAACGCTTGCGCTTCTGGTGGGACGGCTCTATATGTAGCATGGAACTTAGTGAGAAGCGGTTTAGCAAGAAACGTTCTGGTGGTCGGCTATGAAAAGATGAGCCACCAACCTACTAGCGCAGAAATCAATGAGGTTCTGATGGCAGCTGGACATCCAGACGAGATAGTTGTTGGAGCTCCTTTCGTATCTCTTTACGCTCTCATAGCAAAGGCGTATATGGATAAGTACGGTGTTACCGAGGAAGATCTAGCTTTAGTTGCTGTTAAAAACCATGAAAACGGTTTGAGAAATCCGCTAGCTGCTATGCGAAGGAAGATAACTATCGAAGATGTAATGAGGTCACCGTATGTTTCGTGGCCACTAAAGCTATACGATTCTTCTCTCATAACTGATGGAGCAGCTGGTTTCATAATTAGCAGTGAGCCAAAGAAGTACACAGATACGCCAGTTTATATTGAGGGCGTTGGACTAGCCCACGATACTCCGGGGGTCTTTGAGCGACCGGACATTACTGAATTAAGGGCTATTCGACTAGCTTCCGAGGAAGCATTCAGGATCTCGAACTTAAGCATTAAAGATGTGGACGTCCTTGAAGTCCACGATGCCTTTACTATATCTGAGCTAATAGCGTATGAAATGCTTGGGTTGGCGGGCAGGGGAGAGGGAGCGAAGATCTTGAGAGAAGGTATAACTTTGTTTACTGGGGAGAAGCCTGTTAATCCTAGTGGTGGATTGAAGTCTAAGGGGCATCCGATCGGTGCTACGGGAGTCGGGATGGTGGCAGAGCTCTTCTGGCAGCTGAGAGGCGAAGCTGGTGATAGACAGGTCAAAGATGCCGAGAAAGGCTTAATGGAGAATCATGGGGGTACAGGGGGAACCGTAGTAGTAGCGGTTTTTGCCAGGTGATCTTATGGTCTGGAAGCTGGTAACCTATACAGAGCTCTACACTCCCATACCTCCCTATAAGTCGACGTATGCTATAGGTGTAGCTGAAGATGAGAGTGGCAATAAGGCGATCGTGAGAATAGACCGCAAGTACTTTGGTAGATTAAGAAGTGGCATGCTTGGAGACGTGATCGAAGAGTGGACTGTATTTGGTACTATAAAGAGATTTGTGCCGAAAGAGGAAGTCAAAGTGCCTAGAGTAGCCCTAATAACTGGGGGAGCGAGAGGAATAGGTTCTTCGATCGCTATAGAGCTAGCTAAAGCAGGTTTCTCGATCGCTATAGCAGACTTAGCTTACGATAAAGAAGCTGAAAAAACTCTAGAGACAGTGAAATCTATCGGTGTAGAGGCAATGTTCGTGGCTATAGATGTTTCAAATAGAGAATCCATCGAAAAAGGAGTTAGTGAAGTCTTGAGTAAGCTGGGGAGAGTGGATGTCCTAGTCAACAACGCCGGTATAACTAGAGATTCTTATCTACAGAGAATGTCGGCTGAAGACTGGGAAGCTGTTATAAGAGTTAACCTTACCGGGGCGTTTCACTGCTCAAAAGTAGTCTCGCAATACATGATTAGAACCGGTGGAGGCGTCATCGTGAACGTGTCATCCATAGTTGGACTGGTAGGAAACGTAGGGCAAGCTAACTACGCAGCATCAAAGTCGGGTCTAATAGGTTTAACGTACACTTTAGCAAAGGAGCTGGCCCCATACGGGATAAGGGTTGTAGCTATAGCGCCAGGATTTGTTAAAACTAGGATGGCCCTAGCAGTACCGAAGTCGATTCTGAGAGACTACCTAAAGAGGTCGCCGATACCAAGGCTTATAGAGCCAGAGGAAGTAGCTAGACTAGTGAGACACATAGTCGAAAATGAAGCTCTAAACGGTGTAGTCATACCGATAGACCTCGGGCTCACGATATCGTCGCCTAGAGCATAAGCACCATTTTCTTAATATGTCAAAGACTATTGGAGAACAGAACTACAGAACTGTAGAACATAGCTGGTGGATTGCAGTGAGAAAAAACCCAGCAAAGAAAGTGTTAAGGTATAGGAATTGTGATATCGAGCGTATAGTAGCAATAATACCTAGAGGACATCGACACATGCGTATGATCATAGAGCTCCCAGATCAGATCCTAGTTTTTAGTGAAGCTACTACTGCTGCTATAGCTAGGGCGTACATAAGTGTAGTTACTCACCCCCAGAGAAGATCTATCGAGCTAGTAATGAGGAAGTTTAAACCAGAGGAAATAAAGCCAGCTTACTCAGAATGTCAACTTATCGAAAGCTCTGCCACTGATGAGGAACTACAGCAAGAGTGGGGCGATTTCATCGATAAATAGCGCACTGAGCTATTTATTGATTTTTCTAGAAAATTTATTAAATGAGTGAAAGCTTCAGGATACGAAACTAGTAGGACGCGTGTGGAGTAAAAGAATACGGTAGGTTATTACGGTTTACGTGTTGCCAGCTTCACTAGTTCTAATACAAATATCACTAATAATAGAATGTTTCTTATCGCTGCGAGCCACTGCACTGGTGAGTCTATAGTCCACGGACTGAACCTTACCTCTACAGGAACGCCAGATTTATTGAGGAAATTCCTAAGGTCGCTATCGTAGAAAAAGAAAACCATTATGAGGAAGTTCGCGACGTCGGATGCTATATACGTTGCTCGACTTATCTTAGTAAAGAAAACCATAATTAAGGGAGAAAAGAGAAGAACCATCTGGGGTGAGAACACATAATTAAAGAGTACCGCTCCTAGTATTGAGAGAGTTAGTAGCTTATAGAACCACGAGTCATCTCCGATATTTCTTTTAGCTAGAATAAGGAACGCTATAGTGGTCGCTAAAGTGGTTGCTAGAGCTATTGCTAGGGCTCTATGAAGGTAGCTAAATATGTCGTGAACAAATAGCAAGTAAAGACAGTTCTCGCAGTACCAAGTCGAGTGATGCGCTATAAAATCAAAAAAGCCTCTAGGTGAGATTATTAGTAAAGCAACATAAGGAACTATACCGAAGATCGATACACCAAGAAGAAATAAACCAAGTTTACGTAATCTCTCACCTTTGTGTTCTCTAAATAGCATGTACAGAGAAGTGGTGTACGCTATAGATGCCGTCATAAGCTTAGTTGCTATAGACGCACCAATTAAAGCTCCTGAAACAAAGTACTTTCTTCTCTGTAGCGCCACTACGGACCCTAAGGCTAGAGCTAAACAGACCACATCCCAATTGTAGGTTGCATAAAGTATTGTTGACGGTAAAACGAGCCAGACGGCTATACTCAGAAAACTGAGCTCCCTAGTTAGCGTTATTGCTAGTCTGTACAGAAAGAATACTGAGAGAAGGAGAAAAAGCGAGATAAAGAATGCGTTTACGATAAAGTGTAGTTCAGCAACACTGTAAATGAAAGAACCTGTATGAAGTGGCACTGATTCACTTCGAAGCGTTACCACTATAGAGAAGCACGTACTAAAGTACCACAATAGGCCAACAAACGGAGGGTACTCAAAAGAATAATCAACATAAGGCGTTGGACACACGGGTTTTCTCTCTATTAACAGCTTCAAGATCTCCGCATTATACCAGTACTTAGACGACGACTCATAATCTATTGAAAACCTCGGATAAAATACACCGAAGACTACGTCACTGTACTTTAACCCCAAGTTACCTAAAGGAGCATGACTTGAAGGAATGTGCATATAAGTAGAGACTCCGCTAACTGTTAACGCAAGAAGCATCAATAGAGCCAGTGAACGATGTCCCTCCCCATGTCGCACGATTTGAATTATTAGTCCCGTAGGTAGATATAGAAGAAGCATTTAAGTGTGATAAATAAAACGGAACGCTGCCGAACATCTGACCCTAGGATGCTGCGTTAGCGAGCTAAACCTGGAGTATCTTATACTACTACTTAAGTGATAACTAGCCTCTCGCCTTTAAGGATTTAAACCGTTGAACAGCGCTTGCCGAAAGCTTGAAGTAATTAAGCAGCAGATAGAGGTCGCAGTATGTAGTTGTTAGTAGCTAGAATTGATATACAGCCAAAATAAATAAGTTGTGGGTTAGTGCGGTGGGTAAATACAGAAAGTACGGAAGGAGAAGAAAACAGTCGAAAAAGAGATTGAAGAGAGTGCTGTTCTTGTTGAGTATACTCATATCGCTATTCTACCTGTTTATTGCTGTATATGGTTCTATCCAGATCGAGGGAAAGTTTTTCGAGTTCTCTATAATAGGAACAAGGGTAATAAATACTACCCTATTTAGAGTAACATACATAGATTCGTCTGAAAACATGAATTTTACCATAAAGCTTAAGGTGGGTGACGAAAGTGCTGACTTCGTTGTACCTGGAGGGCCGGCCGGTAAGACTATTAAACCTGGAGTTAGTAAGATGATTAAAGTAGAGAGGGAGATAATTCAACCTAACATTGTTATTCTAGGAGAGCACGTAAACGTAACATATCCTGCCCCCCACATAAATACATCCATAATAGGACGAGCAGAAGACTACGTATTGTCGCATTACCCCTTAGAATTATACTTTATATTTACTACTCAAATTTGTAACGTGTCTGTTCGTGCTCAGTCTATCGGAGCATCACTCACCGAAGCTAAGCTTATATATGGAGAAGGAGAAGATATAAGAAGCGAGGTACCTCTTTACTGCAGTAGAGACTCGTGTGAGGTCACAGTCGGCTCGCGATGCATAACGTCTTATGACCTAGTGTCCGAGCTAACCTACTTAGGCTTCTTAAGGTTGAGACACGAAAGTGGAAGAACTGTATTTAGATTTATTGATAACTTGTGGTTACCGGCTTCTATGGCTGCGATTACCTTGGGTGTCATCTTGATCGTCTTCAAAAAAGTTTCTGGGAGATAGCTAGGCGTAAAGCCAGCATCTGACTTTTCTCGTGTTGCTAAGCTCTACTAGGGGTGGTAGCACTCGACACTTTTCCTCTAATCTCTGAGTACAGTTAGTATAGTATGGACACACCCTTGGGTCGGCTACGAGAACCTCCTTCATTTCTTTCAACTTTAGGGAGTCTATAAGTGCTTGCGTGTAAGGATGGAGAGGTCTATTCAAAACATCTGCTACCAAACCTTCCTCAAGTATTAAACCTGCCAACATTATCGCGAGCTTATCTGCTAAGCGAGAGACGACCCTAAGGTCATGAGAAACAAGCACACTCGTATAACCAAACAACTCTCTTAGCTCTCTCAATAATACCGTAATGTGAGATTGTGTAACTGAGTCTAAGGCTGATGTGGGTTCATCCAGTAATAGCACCCTCGGCTTTGCCGCTATAGCTCTAGCTATAACTACTCTCTGCAACATACCTAAGCTGAGCTCGTACGGTAAAAGCTCCATTACTTCAGGTGTTAGACCCACTGCTTCAATTAACGTAGGCAAAATCTTAACGATGTCGCTCTTGGGGACTCCCGCGGCTTTAAGTGGTTCCGCTATTATATCTTTCACCTTAAAGCGCGGGTCCACGGCGGTTAAAGGATTTTGAGAAACATATCCTATCTTCTTAATAATGCTTTTCCTAGTCTCTCGATCTACCTTTAATAAATTGATGCCGTCTATCTCTATAGTACCCATAGAAGGTTTAATAAAGCCCATAATGACCTTAAGGAGAGTTGACTTACCGCTTCCGCTTGCTCCAACTATTCCATAAACCTCTCTCTCGAATACGTCGAAATTAACCCCTCGTAGTGCGTGAACACTCTTTTTTACTCTAGGTGAGCCTGTAGCGAGGCGAAACTCTACCCAAACCTCTCTCACACTAAGAACGGGTTTCATCTAGCTTGCCTCCAACACTTTACTTCTCTACCATCGCTCAGCTTAAGCAGAGGAGGGGGCTTAAGACACTCGTTGCTAGCGTGTGGACAGCGAGCATGGTACACGCACCCTCCCGCATACTTTTTAGGTTTATAACTAGCACTCTCCAAGTTAACGGCCTCGATAAGCTCGCTAGAGTACGGATGAAGAGGAGCTCTGATTATGTCCTTTACATGACCACGCTCAACTATCTCCCCAAGAAACATTACGACCATGTCCTTACACACTACTTCAGTAATGGAGATATCGTGAGTTATTACTACTAAAGATATCCCGAACTTATCACTTAGATCCCTTATGAGTCGAACTATGTGGCCCTTTAAGTAAGCATCTAAGTTACTGGTAGGCTCGTCAGCCACTATGATGGAAGGCTTTGAAGCGAGCGCTAAAGCTATAGTTACCCTCTGACTCATGCCACCGCTTAGCTCATGGGGATACATGTATAAAACATCCTCCTCTAAACCGACCGCTGAAACAAGTTTAGAGATTTCTTCCCTTGCTATGCGTTTTTCTCTGATACCGCGAACATCCCTAAGAACATCGTAAAACATTTGCTCAATGCGAACGTATGGATTGAGAGACGTTGCTGGATTTTGCGGTATCTTAGTTACTATTCTACCCCTAATCTTATTAGCCCCGATCACTCTGGAGTCTTTAATTACTTCTACTCCTTCAATAACGAGTTTACCAGCTACACGAACGTAAGGCGGTAAAAGTCCTGCTATAGCATTACCTAGAGTTGTTTTACCACTACCGCTTTCACCTACTATACATAGAGAACTGCCCCTTTCTATCTCAAGGTGTACGTCCCTCACCGCCCAAAAGACCGACCCCAGATCTTCATAACCTAAGCTAAGAGCCTCGGCTTGAACGGCGAACTCTTTTTTCACGTTTAAAACCACTGCCTCCACCTCCTCCTTAAGTTCGGACTGCTCTCCTCACTAATGGCATCTCCTACGAGAATAAACCCGAAAGCTGTAACCACTAGAAAGAGCCCTGGGAAAAAGCTCATCCACCAGTAAGTAGTTATATACCGAAATCCGTACCCGATCATCATCCCCCAATCTGGTGTATCTAGAGATGCTGATACGCTACCTATGAGAAAATTGACAGTAGCTATTTCGAGCAACACTGATGCCGTATCGATCATAGACTGCACTACTACCGGAGGAGCTACGTTGGGGAGTAGATGTCGGAAAGCAACATAAACTCTTCCAAAGCCCAGTGCTTCACTTACTTTAATAAAATCTAGTTCCCGAATTTGCCTGCTTTGAATATACGCTAACCTGGCGTACCAAGCCCACCAAGTTAGTATGAGAGATAGAACAACGGTAGACATCCCAGGTCCGATCGCGACTGAAAGCGCTGCGGCCACAATCACTGGAGGCAACAATAAGAACAGTTCAATGGCGTAGTTTACGACAGCTTCAACTATTCCTCTAAAGTATCCAGCTAAAACTCCCAAGATAACGCCGATCGCTAAACTACCGAAGATAACTAGTGTTGTTTGGATGAGGGAGTAGCGTGAACCGATTAAAACCCTACTCAGCATATCTCGACCGACCATGTCTGTCCCAAAGGGGTGTTTAAGAGATGGTGGTTGAGGACCTCGTTGCTTAGCGGCTTCCGTTATGAGACCTACTCCCTCATCCGGATAGGGCGTTATTACCGGGCTTAAGATAGCTATAATTGTGAGAGTGGCTATGATGGTCACTCCAACCTTAAAGTCCGTCCTACGCAGACAACGCCAAAGTGTCGTACGGCCTTTGTTGCTTACACGAGTGAAATTCATATCGTCACCCTGGGGTCTAGTCTTTTTTGTAGTATGTCGGTAAAAGTATTGACTGCTACCAGAATTAGAGAAACCGTGAAGAACGCGGCTACGATTAGGGGATAGTCACTTCTCAATATACCATCTACTAGGATCTTCCCTATACCTTCTCGCATAAAAACGAGTTCAACTATTGTCGTCTCCACGAAGCTGTAGACAAAGTTTATACCAGCTAGTTGAACTACTGCTGGGATGACTCCTCTTAGAGCATACCTAGTTAAGATAGAGATTCTCGATATACCGAGAGAAACGGCCTCAATGACGTAGTCTTCATAAAAACGCTCGGAAAGAGTGTACCTTACGTACTTTGCTATAGAGAATACGGGATACACAGCTATAATCAATGACGGAGCAGTGAGTCTGGTCAGTACGTCCAGAAAGATGTCCACTCTGAGAATTAAGAGAGAATCTAATAAGTAAAAACCGGTTACTTCTTTAAACTCAATAGAAAAGCGAGGATCCATTCTTCCTAAAGACTGAAACCCGATGAGGTAGAAGACGAAAACCACTATAAGGGCAAGCCAAAACCTTGGAACGCTTATGAACATCGATGATGTAAGCCTTAGCAGTAAATCTACTTTGCTCCCGCGCTTTAATGCCATAAAGATGCCAAGAGCCAGACCTAAGGGTATAGCTATCATGTAAGAGAATAACAGTAGCTCTGCTGTAGCTTTGAAGGACCTTAGTATAACGTCTGCGATCGGCTGCTTAAACGCTATTGAAACTCCCCAGTTCCCTGTTAAAAACCTAATCATAAACGTCACTATTTGAATATGAAGTGGTTGGTCTAAGCCTAACTCCTTCCTAGCTAGTTCTATTGCCTCCGTTGCTTTAGGCCCTCTCGGTTTGCCCGCCCAAACATGTGCTGGGTCTCCTGGGGCTATGTACACTAGTAGGTAGGTAATTATGAGCAAGCCTACAATAAGCGTAGAACCCAGCAACGTTCTTTTAACGTAGTATTTGACCATGGCCAGACATCGTCAACCCAGTACTTCGACATACTGGAACCAAACTACGTACATATAGAGAGGGTTAAACGCATTATCCCTAATCCCTATAGTTGGACTGACGACGAAAGGTTGAGTTATCGTCCAAAGTGTCGTCGCAACCCCCTCTTTGAACAAGATCATCTGAGCTTCTTCATAAAGTTTGAGAGCTTCTTCATAATTCTCTCCCTCAAGCTCGTAGGCCGTATCTAGAAGCTCGTCTAGCTCTCCGTTGCAGTAGCCAGCCCAGTTCCATTCTTTCGAGCTACAGTGCAGTAAATAGAGGTAATCGTATGGAGTTGGATATGTCGGCCACCAATCGTTTATTATTAGATGTGGTGCTTCTTCAGGATTTCTCCATACTGCCGCCCCATATTCCTTAACTAACTCCCAAGGGTAGTGACGTATAGTTAGCTTAATACCTAGCTTTGCCAACTCAGATTTAAGTAGCATCGCAAATATTTCCTCTTCTTCGTAACCAGTCGTTATTACTATCTCTATCTCTATCTCAGCTCCATAAAGACCGGCTATCTCGAGGAATTCTCGTGATGCTGTTAGGTTGTATTCAAACCTCAGGTTATCTATGTAACCAGGATACCCGTACGGTATTACACCACTCCCTGGGATTCCATATCCGTGGAGGGCTTTATCGATCAAGTTGTCCCATGGAATGGCATGGAGAACCGCTAACCTAAACTCCGTTATATTAGTTGGCCACCTCCGCGTATTAAACATCAGGATATAGCTGTAGTACGTGTGCTGCTTTATCACTCTAAAACCTTCTTTAACCAGAGATGATATTTCTACTCTTGGAACTGCCATAGCTATGTGGATACTGCCACCTCTCAAGCCCATTACTTGTGTTATAGGGTCGCTGACGATCTTGATGACTACAAGGTCCGGAGCTCGTGGATTATTGACTTCAGCCCATCCCCACCATTTTTCAAACTTCTTTAGTCTCACCTCGTTAAGGGGGTCGTAGTAGTCAATATAGTAGGGACCGCTCCCCAGACTTCTACCCTTTTCAAACCAAAATCTAATAGATTCGTCTTTTAAGTCTCTAGCTCCAGAGTACTCAAGAACTTTAGGGCTGTATATATACGCACCGTAAGCTGAAGATGCTATCAAGTCGATCGGAGCTGGGTATTTAAGTCTTAGCCCGACGGCCGAACTGTTCAAAACAACTACGTCTTCAACAGAATCCCAAATATAGCCTGGTCCCAGACCGCTTTCGTCGTATATAGTCTTGGTCCTAAGTATACTAAATCTTACGGCATCTGCTGTTAGAGGGGTTCCATCATGGAAAACCACGTTCTCTCTCAACTTAAAAATCCAGAAGGTCTCGTTGATCTTTGACCAGTTTTTAGCAAGTGCTGGTGTAAACTTGTTAGTCAAAGGATTATAGTAGACTAGGGGTTCATAGACAACTCCTAAAACTACAATACCGGTATCGAACTCTACGCTTGGGTCAATACCTGTTATAGAATCTCTATAAGCATAGACAACTAGTTTAACCTGAGGAGTCGCTATTCTCCCTAAAGTCGAAAAAACTATCATACCTACTACTAGAACCAAAACTAGCAGTATAGCTATTACGACTAGCCTGCGGCTAAACCCCATTTACAGCTCCATGGAATCGCCTAAATCATGCTTAAAAGCTTTAAATCGCTGCTGCCCCAACTTAACGATTTTAAGCCCCTCTGCGGTCGCTTAAGAAACCATGATAAACACGCATTAAAAGCACTACGGAGGTTACTACAAATTTAGCGTGTAGAGTAAGCTATAAGCCTTGTGAAGCTGTTTCGTTTTTCATATTTGTTCGTATCGGTTGATATTGATAGAAACGCTTATAAACATAGTGATATACGTAGATACATCTCGATGAGGGATCGAGAGCCGTTAGATAATATAGATGGCGGCTCTCCCCGAGACATCTAAGATGTCGGGTGCTTGGGGTCGCCCTGAACGCCCCCAAGCCCGATGAAAACCCGAGCGGAATGCGGGGGAAAGAGATGAGGCGATGAAATCAACCGATATAAACC
>Ga0105162_1000545_pt1 | contig 24425 bp, 29 predicted proteins | sample JNZ201metaG_FD_81532 | JGI IMG/M metagenome (GOLD analysis project Ga0105162, IMG submission 81532) | Hot spring microbial communities from Jinze hot spring, China to study Microbial Dark Matter (Phase II) - JNZ 20120812A | ecosystem: Environmental > Aquatic > Thermal springs > Hot (42-90C) >...
AAGATTACGTGAAAAGAAATTATCCTTAAGTTTTTGCTTAAGTTCGTAAATTGAAGTACCATTTTCGATTACTTCGTGATTAGCAACGTTCCAAAGTTTGGAAGCTGAGTAAGTGAGATGACCGAAGATGATAGCGAGGTTCTTATCGGTTTTCCTTGAAAGGTCTAAGACAAAGCATTTAGTCAAGTATTGTTTCAAACACATCACCACACTTTGAGATGCACTAGAAGAATTATACCACACAGTGTTTAATTAACAAAACGGCTCTGTATCCGTGCATTAAAATGCGGGGGTTTAGAGCCGAGAATTTCTATAAGCAAATCGTATGCTTTAGTAATCTCTTCAATGTAATCTTTTAATCTCTCCTCTATAGATGTTTTTATTCTATTTTTGAAAATAACTGTATCTTTATTACTATCTTCCCATTCTTTCTTGAATTCCTCAATTATCGGATTGTAATTTACTTTCTTTGCATCTTTCTCCAAATCATCGTATGCGTCTAATACATAGATCCATTTTCCCAAATATTCTCCAAGGTATTTCATCACGAAAGACGTATCCGAATCAAAATTACCGACGCTTTCAAAGAAAATCGCGACAAGTTCTCCAAAGATGTTGGCTGTTTCATCTGTGGAAGAGCATTTTTCTTGTTCTTTCTTTGAGAGCATCTTTAAATACTTTAGCACTTTTTCTTCAAATTTTTGGGTGAACTCTTTATCTTTTATATTTACAACCTTCGCCGTAATTCCTGAAAAAATTTTTCTGAGTATATCCTTTGAGTCTGTGTAATCATCGATAAGTTTATACTTTAGAAGTAACAAAAATGCTAAAGAAGAAAGTGTTATTTCATCTGATTCATAGTATCTAACTGACTTCATCGTCAAAAAACAAAATCGCTTTTTCTGAACGGGAACTGTGCCATTTAAAGTTGTCAAAAGCAACGAGAAAAACACAGAATCGTAAGTGAGAAAGAACTGTGAGAGGAAACTTTTCTCTTTCAACGCTGTGCATACACCACAGTAAAATTTTCTGAATTCATTCCATTCTCTTATTTTCAATTCCGTTCTCAACGGTTGAACATAACCAAAGATTAGATACAATCTCCTCCCATACATTCACAACACGTATCAGCTCCCCAAATACAGGCACATGCAGTGCACAGATCTCCACAATCAGGACAGCAACCATTTCTGTAGTACCGTCTATAATAACCTGGTCTGTAACCTGATGGTATGTTATTTTGATTTTTCATCAAAAATTCGTAAGCTTGATTCACTTCATCAAGTCGCTTTTCGGAGATACCTTCCAAAATAGTTCCTCTATATCTTCCATCTGTCAGTTTTGATACTATCGAATTGTAAGCTTGGTTGATTTCTTCCAATGTGGCATCTTCAGGTATACCTAAAATCTCGTATGGATTTCTCATGAATTGTCCCCCTTTACTAAATCTTCTCAAAAAACTCTCCAAATCTTTTTCTCAATAAATATTCATACTTTGAAAAGAAAAATTCGTAAACAAAAAAAGCGACTTGTAGTCCAGAAATTACTAGTATATAAATCAAAGCGTGGTTATCACCAAAAATGTTCAACAATCTTGGAAGCGAGTCAAGTACTACGTTGAATCCAAATAGATACAGATTTATGAAAAACCACAAAGCAAATGCGATGTTGAAATAGAAAAATTTTGCAATCCACCGAACTAAAGCATTGTAATGTTGAACAAAAGCTCTCAACGGAGTGTACAACGAAACAAATGTGAACGTGATTACGTAATTAAGTCTTGGAATAAGTAAGTAAGATACAATGTTTGCGACGATAGTCGTTGCAAAACAGGTATTTACCTTACCTATTTCGTATGTTATCCATAACAGAAAAGATGATACGAATATAGCTGTCCATTCACTTGAAACTAAATTTCCAAGAAATAGTATTACAACGACAAGAGCAACTATAAGACCAGAATAGGCAATTTTCTTTGTCCTATTCATTACCTGATGCCTCCAAATTCTTTTGGCGCTGATTTTTTAATAAGATAAGTTGGTTTAACATTTCGCCAGTTATCTTTACTAAATCATTCTCTTTTGGAACGATTGATATATCAACAGGACCGTGTGATAGTCTTGTAAGTTCTATAACTGGATGACCGATGAATTTCATTAATCTTTTGACTTCATGCTTTTTACCTTTTATCATTGTAATCTTTACTTTTGAAAAGTTCTTATCAACTTCCAGTATCTTTACATCTTCGCATTTTAAAAATTCATCACTATCTATTATTCCGTGCTTAATTATACCTATTTCTTCATCGGTAATTTTACCTTTAATCTTTGCTAAGTACACTTTTTCAACACCGTGCTTTGCACTTGTTAATATATTTATCAATTCTCCATCGTTTATGAGTATAAGTACTCCGGTGACATCTTTATCGAGTCTTCCAGCGATTTTGAGTTTATCAGCTATCTGTGGTAATTTCTCTTTTATTAACTTTCCGATATATTTTTCTTCTTTTGGATCATAGAGTGATGATACGTATCCTTTCGGTTTGTGATATGCGTAATAATAAAATTTTTCATCCTGAGACTTATAGATATACTCAAAGCCATTTACTGTTATTACATCGTTTTCTTTTATATTATACCAAGGCTCTGAGACTAATGATTTATTAACATATACAAAATTTTGCTTGATTAATTCATCAGCCTTCCTTCTTGAATATCTACTTGTTGCAAGAATTTCTGAAGTTTTATATTATCATCTCCCATATAGTTCGTTGTTTTCACTATTATATCATATTTCAAATATTGATAAAAAACTATATGCTATGTTAAAATACATGTAATAACATAGCTGTTAACTATCCAGAGTGCCGGGAACATCGGTGAAAATCCGGGACTGCCCAGCAACCGTGAATGGGGACGAAACCCACTTAATACCACTGGCGAAAAGCTGGGAAGGTGTGGGGAGTAGGATGATCCATAAGTCGGGAGACCGACTCTGGATAGAACGTTTTCCCGAAAGCTCGGGCTTTCCGGGAAATTTTTTCGTTACTTTATGAATTACGAAAAAAGGAGGTATGGCTTATGTTTCACGGGGATAAGTGGGAAGAACTTTCAAGGTCTATTATTAATCGATTAAATAACCTTACAAAACCAGTAGGAAGTTTAGGCTACTTAGAAGAAATTGCTATGAAGATGGGATTAATCCAAGGAAAGGTTATTCCTGACCTTCCGGAAGATAAGAGAGTTTACGTATTTGCAGCCGACCATGGTGTGGCTAACAACGGTGTTTCGGCATATCCAAAGGAAGTCACATATCAAATGGTACTGAACTTCTTGCGTGGGGGAGCGGCGATAAATGTTTTCTCAAGACATGTTGGTGCAAGTGTGTACGTTGTTGATGCCGGTGTTGACGGTGATTTTAATATCGATGATCCAAATTTGATACATGCAAAAGTTGGATACGGTACGAAGGATTTTACAACGGGACCGGCGATGAGTTACGAAGAAGCGAAGAAATGTATCGAATACGGTAGGAAAATAGCCAAGGAAGCTATAGATGATGGTGCCGATTTATTGGTTGTTGGAGATATGGGGATAGGTAACACAACAACTGCAACGGCTATAGCTGCTGCTTTTGAATTTGATATCGACAAATACTCGATATAGGTACACCGCTTGATAAAGATGGATTGAAGAGAAAGAAAGAAGCTGTTTTAAAAGCATTGGAAGTTAACAGACCAAATCCTTCGGATCCTATCGATGTACTCAGTAAAGTTGGTGGATACTGCATAGGTGAGATGGCTGGCTTTATCCTTGAAGCAACAGAAAACGGAGTTCCAGTTATAGTTGATGGATTTCCAACATCTGCTGGTTTATTATTGGCATGGGAGATGAATTCAAATGTTATTGATTATGTTTTTGCAGGTCATAAATCGAAAGTGAAAGGTCACAAAGTTATACTTGATACTCTTGGATTAAGACCCATACTGGATCTTGATATGCGCTTAGGTGAAGGAACAGGTGCGGTACTTGCCATTTCGATTATCGAAGCTGCTATCAAGATGATTCGTGAGATGGCAACGTTCGATTCTGCAGGTGTTTCAAAGGGGACAGATCAATGATACTAATCACAGGTGGAGTGAAATCGGGAAAGAGCTCGTTTGCACTTGAATTGGCAAAAAACTATCAAAAAAAAGCTTTCTTAGCAACTGGTGTGCCTTTCGATGATGAGATGAAAATAAGAATCGAAAAACACAAAAATGAAAGAGGGAACGAATTTGATACTTACGAAGAACCACTTGAAGTTGCACGTATTTTGATAGAGATTTCCGACAATTACGATGTTATCGTATTCGATTGTCTGACAACGTACCTTGGAAATCTGTATTATTACAACGTCGATGTGGAAAGTTATATCGACAATCTAATAGACACCATTTCCAAACTCCAAACACAGTTAATTCTCATCACAAACGAGGTAGGTTTAGGTATCATACCGGAAAACAAACTGGCAAGGTTGTACATGGAAACACTTGGAAGGACGAATACGAAACTAGCAAGAATTGCCCAAGAAGTTTATCTCATGGTTAGTGGCATTGGAGTGCGGATAAAATGAGTAAAATAATTAAGAAACAATTAATCGGTACAACTTCATGGCTCGTACCTGGCACGTACTATGAAAACGCTCGACTTGTAGCACAATTTGTCGATTTTGTTGAATTACTTGTTTACACATGGGATAGCGATACCAAAAACCTTCTTGAATTGGAATTACCAAAATTAAATCATTTAACCGAAGTATATGGTTTGAAATACACTGTTCACTTGCCGACGGATAATTTTGAGAATGTGAAAAAAGTTGTTGATTTTCTTGAAGGAAAATTGGAGATAATTAATTACGTTGTACATCCTTACGTTAGTAATGAATTCGAAGAATTTCTAAGAACATTTGAGAAAGTTTCCGTTGAGAATCTCAAAGAAAGGGTTTATTACTCTGATAGGATGGTAATTGATATAGGGCATCACTTAACTGGTGAAAAAGTTGAGCTCAATAAAGTTAAAAAGATAACTGAAATTCATCTTATGGGAGTAAAAGATGGGAAAGATCATCTAAGTATTGATGAAAAGACTCTTAGTACTTTACATGACATCTTAGGTGATGAGTTATTTGACATAGAACTCTTATGTTTCGAAATCTTTTCTATGAAAGATTTTATTGAATCACTTGTAACATGGCAACGATGGAAAGAACGTCTTTGCAAACTGGTCGGTGATGCGAATGGTTAATTTATTGGAGGAAATCGCACTTGCATTCTCATTTTTATCACGCCTTCCAATACAACTTGGTAATATAAAAGATTGGGAAGTGAAAGTCAAAAAGATGCCTGCGTATTTTCCAATTGTTGGTTACGCTCCGGGGTTTATGTATTATGTTGGTTCGTTGTTGCAAAGTAAATATCCGAATCTTAGCGTGCTGATATCTTTGAGTTTTGTCTCTTTAGGCTTTTATTTCTTCGATTTATTTCATTTCGATGGACTTCTTGATATGTTTGATGGATTTTTGAATCAATCATCTAAAGAACGAAGACTCGAGATAATGAGTAAAGGAAACGTTGGACCATTTGCGGTGTTCTATGGAACATTGTACGTGATAGTCTTTTGGGAGTTATTTAAACGTTCAAATCCAATTGTTTTTCTTTTCGGAAGCGTCTTTGGAAGGTACACGATGGATGTAGTTATGCTCTTTTCAAAGCCAGCAAAACCAACAGGACTTGGTGCGTTATTCTTCCCATTTAACAAAATACTTGTCTTTTACGCAATGATTACAACTCTTCCATTGGTACTTTTGGGTGTTAAATTGTACACACTTTCCTTAATTATCTCCTGGATAGTAGGAATAATCATAGCCTTAATTTCGAAAAAAAAGATAGATGGTGTCACAGGAGATGTACTTGGTGGAAGTTGTTTGATAGGGCAGATGATTACTATTTTATCTTTAGCTTGTTTAACAATCGGTTGAAACTAATTGCAAAATTTTTAGTATATACTTTTCCTTCTTAGTAAATTAAAAAGTATTTACTGCTGAATTCAATATACCTATGAAAAAAGTAAAAAGACGAAGATATATGTAAATTTCTCACTTTAAATGCTGTCTAAATTTGAAGGTCTAACAAGAAAGCACTTGACCTAGACCAATGATCAGTTATAATCATAGTAAAAGTGAATAATACCAGCATCATAGGTCCGCAAGGTTAAAAGGGAACACCGGTGAAAATCCGGGACTGCCCAGCAACCGTGAGTAGGGACGAAAACCACATGAATGCCACTGGCTGACAAGCTGGGAAGGCGTGGTGAGTAGGATGATCTACGAGTCGGGAGACCTGCCTATGGTGTATGTCTTTCCCGAATCCTAAGGGGATTATGGGAAATTTTGTTTTTTGGAGGTGGAGTTTGTGCTTAGGAAAGTAACTATTTTTTTGTTGTTCATTTTAGTTTCAGGTATGGTGTTTTCAAATTACTTGGGAGCAGAAGCCGCTGGTATCAAAGGTGGAAAGTTAACTTTGATTTTAACAACAGCTCCACAAACTTTTAATTGGTTCAACGCAGGGATAGGAGATAGTTCTATTATTGGACACCTTCTTGGCAGAGGTGGAAGATTAGCCGAATACAACGAAATTGAGAAAAAATATTACCCTGGAATTGCCGAAAGTTGGAAAGGTCCAAGAGTTACAAAAAATGGAGGAATGGAGATTATTTTTTATCTCAGAAAAGGTGTTCGTTGGAGTGATGGTAAGCCATTTACTGCCGATGATGTTGTCTTTACCTTCAACAATGTAATTTTGAATCCTAAGTTTCCAAATAGGATTCAAGACCAACTGAAAACATCGAAAGGTTTATTACCAGAAGTGAAAAAAATCGATGATTATGCCGTTAGAATCTTTTACAAAGAAGTTTATAGACCTGCTTTCGATGCTGTTGCAAGGGTTTATATTCTTCCAAAGCATATCTGGGAGCCTCAGATGAAAACAAAAAAAATATCTGAGATTTGGGACATTAGCGCCATTTCAAAAGGTGAATTAGTTGGATTGGGTCCGTTTATTCCTGTTGAATACGTACCTGAGCAATACATAAGATTGATGAGAAATCCTTACTATTGGAAAGTTGATAAAAATGGCGTTCAATTACCTTATTTAGATGAAATTGTTTATAGGATAGTTCCAAATTATGAGGCTGGCAAGTTGATATTTTTGACGGGTGGTGCTGATGTATTTGCTCCAAGAGGTGGCGATGTTGTTGCTATAAAAGAAAAAGAAGATTTTGTAGTTTTTAGACAAGGACCTACTCAATCTATTCAGTATTTGGCTTTCAACTTTAACGCTAAGGATACTGTAAAAAGAGGTTGGTTTAGAAATATTCATTTCAGGAAAGCAATCGCTTATACGATAAATAAGCAAGCTATAATAAACGTTGTTTATCAAGGTTTTGGAGTTGAGCAAAACAGTGTTGTTGCTTTTATGTCGCCATTTTTCAATGAAAATGTGGTTGAAAAATATAATTACAGTATCGATAGAGCAAAAAGTGAGCTTAAACTTGGTGGATTCCGTTTTGGAAAGGACGGTATTTTGTACGATAGCAAAGGTAACAAAGTTGAATTTACTCTTATAACCGACTCAAGTGATACGTTCAGAGAACAAGTCTGTACGATATTGATTAACGAGTGGAGAAAGCTGGGAATAAACGCTAAACTGGCAGTGGTAGATAGAAATTTGGTCTCAAAGTTACTTGAGCAAACAGGTGATTGGGAAGCAGTTGTCAGTGGTTTGATGGCTTTTGAAGAACCACAGCTTTCGGCTCATATATGGCGTTCTGATGGTACGAAACATTTTTGGAATTTTTCACCAAAGATTGCAAAATGGGTAGATGAAAGAGAATATGTGAAGTTTGATTTTGAAGAGGAAATAGATAAGATTTTTGATAAGAATGTTTTGACTCTGGATGATGGAATTGCTAAAAATTATTGGTATTTGTTCCAAAGAATTGTTTCTAAAAATTTACCTGTTATTCCTCTTGTTTCAAGTATAAAGTTTTTGGCGTGGCATCAGAAAGTCAAGAATATTAGACCTGGAGAGCTGGATTCCTTCAATTGGTGTATAGATAGGATTTATATTGATGAGCCAAAAAATAAGGTGAAAGGTGGGAAAAGTAATGAGGGATAACAAAAAGATTGTGCTTATGATTGCACATGGAAGTAGAATCAATGAAACAAAGTATATTTGTGAGAAAGTCAGGGACGATCTTGAAGGCTTAACTGGCGAACGAGTTGAAATTGCTTATATGGAACTTGCTAAGCCTTCTATCGAAGAGAAAGTCGAAGAGTTGTATAACGATGGTTACAGAAGGTTTGTGGTATTACCTTTTTTTCTCTTCAGTGGGATGCATATAAAGAGTGATATTCCTGAGGTATTAAATGCTCTTTGTGAAAAGTATGGGATATCTTATGTTATGGCAAGGTCCATTGAGTATGATAGAAGATTGGCGGACATTTTAAAAGAACGATTACAAGAGATAGGTGATTTTTAATGTTGGATTATATAGTTTCACCAAAAGAAATTGAAGAAAAAAGTTTCTCGATTATAAGAAATAAGATAAAGAGAAACGATTTGTCACAGGAAGAGCTGGAGATTTTATACCGTGTTGTTCATACAACGGCTGATTGGGGTTTTGAGAAGCTTTTTCAAATTTCAAATGATTTTCTTGAAAAGTGGTATAAATTGATCTTAACACCACGTGCGTACAATAAAAAGTTACTTGTTTACGTTGATACTAAAATGATAAAAGCAGGGGTTAGCAAATTTAAGAGTGATTTGGCTGGAATTAAACTCTTTTGTCCAAACGAATATAAAACTGTAGTTAACTTAGCGCAAAGACAAAATTTAACACGTGCTATTGTTGGCATAGATTGGACTGTTGAAAAAAGAAAAAATACCAAAATTTTTGTGATTGGTAATTCTCCAACAGCACTTTTCAGGTTGTGCGAACATGTAAAAAAAGATGAGCAACTTAGCAATATTTTGGTAATTGGAGTGCCTGTTGGTTTTGTTGGTGCAAAGGAATCCAAGGAGATTTTAAAAAGTTTGGGAATACCTTATATAGTGATTGATGGTGAAAAAGGAGGAAGTACAATAGCTGTTGCTATTATGAATGCCTTGCTGAATTTAACCGTTAAAAAGTTGGGATTTGATTATGAATTTACAAGATAATCTAAGATACGGATACACAACAGGTAGTTGTGCTGCCGCAGCATCTAAAGCGGCTCTTTATATGCTAATAAATCAAAAGAAAATCTCCGTTGTTGAATTATTAACACCATCTGGTTACGATTTGCTTCTCGATGTGGAACATACATCAGTCAATTCAGATTACGCAGAATGTGCTGTGAGAAAATATGCAGGTGATGACCCTGATGTTACTAACGGTCTGTACATCTTTTCAAAAGTTGAATTTATTGAAGAAAAAAAGAATATTATCGAGATAACAGGAGGAGATGGAGTTGGAATTGTTACTAAGCGTGGGTTGAGCGTTGAAGTAGGGCAGTATGCTATTAATCCAGTTCCAAAAGAGATGATAGAGACAGAAATAAAAAGAATTTTGAATAATTACGGATTGGATAAAGGGGTAAAAATTACAATAAGTATTCCAAAAGGCGAGGAAGTCTCTAAGAACACTTTAAATCCAAAGCTTGGTATAAAAGGTGGTTTATCCGTCTTGGGAACAACGGGAATTGTTAAACCTATGTCTAATGAGGCATTTGAACATTCATTAATATTGGAGATAAAGCAAGTATCTTTGTACTCAAAGTTAATAGTGCTTTCTCCGGGTAACATTGGTCTGAAAAAAGCTTTAGAGCTTGGCTTTCAAAGAGAGAATATAGTGACTTTTGGTAATTTTCTTTACACAGCTCTTGAGGCTATTAAGGTGCTTGATTTCAAAGAAGTCGTGTTGATTGGAGAACTTGGAAAATTAATAAAGGTGGCTGGTGGAATTTACAATACATATAGTAAAATAGCCGATGCACGGAAGGAAATTTTTATGTATTACCTGCTAACTTTTATGAAAGGTTCCATTGGGTATGATTTATTTTCAAAGTTAACTTTATCGACAACAACACGAGAAATGGTTAGTATTTTGCATGAATATCATGTAGATGTCCAAGGATTTTTTAGATTTTTGGAAAGTGTAATTGCACAAAGGCTGTTTGATTATCTGGGAAAAGATATGACAGTTCAGGTGATTTTGTTTTCAGAAGGTGAATAAAATGATTTATATTGTCGGAGTTGGACCTGGAAATTTAGATTTTTTAACTGAAAAATCGATAAAAATAATTAGGCAAGCTCATATCCTTGTTGGTGGTAAAAGGAATTTGGAGCTGGTTGACAGTTTGAGAGTTAATGAAGTTAATAAAATTGTTTACGATAGTAAATTCGATTTGGAAAGTTTTCTTAAATGTATTAATTCAAATGATAACGTAGTCTTCCTTGCAAGTGGAGATCCAATGCTTTACGGTATTTTCTTAACTATCTCGAAATATGTTGATAAAAATAACATTTGTGTAATTCCAGGTATAAGCGCAGTTCAGTATCTTTGTGCTAAGTTAAAGATATCCATGGAAAGATTGATAACTCTTTCAGCTCACGGAGGATTTATCAATGAAGAATTTTTAAGAGAAATTGTTTTTGCTTTGGAAAAGTACAAAAAAGTGGCTATATTCACTGATCCATCTAATACACCAAAGTATATAATCTCAAACTTAATGAAGAATCAAGAATTTTACAATCTGGCTTATGAAAACAAGGATATTTTTAGATTGTACATAGGTGAAAATCTGTCGTATGAAAATGAACGAATATCAGTATTTTGCTTCGAAGATATTAAGCATTTACCTGAGGATTTTGCAGTGTTAAATACAATGCTAATAACGATTGGCGGAATGTGACAATGGGCAAAGTCTTTGGATTTAAGGATTCGGACTTTGAGTTATTAGAAAATGTACCGCATACAAAACAAGAAGTTAGAGCAATAATTGCTCACAGATTAGGCTTGAAAGAAGATAGCGTCCTGTGGGATATTGGTGCCGGTACTGGAACGGTTGCTATTGAGTGTGCAAATTTAATAAAAAAAGGCTTTGTTTACGCCATAGAACGTGACAAGACAGCGTATGAATTATTAGTTAGAAATATAAAGAAATTCAATATTTCGAATATATTTCCAATTCACGGAGAAGCACCGAGTGTTTTTGAAGAGTTGAAAAAGGCAAAATCGCCGACTCACGTATTTATAGGAGGTAGTGGTAAAAAGACAAGAGAGATTTTGGAATATTTTAAGTTCAAAAGTAAATCAGTGGAGAAAATAGTGTTAACAGCTGTAACTTTTGAGACTCTTTCAGAGGTCCTTAGTGTAATCAATGAAAAAAACTTCCAAGAACTTTTTGAGTATGAAATAATACAAGTGTCGATTGCAAAGACAAAAAGGCTTTCGAGTTATTCATTTTTAATGGCTAACAATCCTATATTTTTATTCGATATTTCAAAGAAATCAAAAAGTTTGGAGTGAATTTTATGCTCGGAAAACTATTTGCTGTTGGTGTTGGTCCTGGTGATAGCGAGCTTTTAACAATTAAGGCTTTGAATGTACTTCGTAATGTAGATTATGTTTTTGCTCCTTCTGGAAATAACGATAATGGTCTTGCTATAAACATTGTTAAAAATTATATCAATTGTCCTTACATACTTTTAGATTTTCCTATGAGTGGCGAGTTTAAAGATAAAATCAAAGCAAATGCTGAAATTGTATACGAAAAACTGAGTGATGGAAAAAATTGTGCGTTTATAACACTCGGTGACGTGTCAATTTATAATTCTTTCTGGTATCTTTACGATGAGCTTTTGAATATAAATAAGAATTTGGAGGTTGAAATAGTTCCAGGAATAACATCTCTTTCATTAGCAAGTGCTAAGTTAAAGATACCAATCGCACAAAAAGATGAAAGTTTCTGTGTTGTGCCATTTGGAAATTTAGAGATTATTCGGAGTAATTTGTTTAAAACGATTGTATTTCTTAAACCGACGAAAGATACTGAAAATTTGGTTGCAGAATTAAAACTGAACGGCTATAAAGATATAAATTTAGCAGAAAAGCTCGGCATGAAAAATGAAAAAATAGGTAACGTTTCTGAGTTTGATTTATCTCAAAGAGAATATATGCGGATTATTATAGCTAAAAAATAGAAGGTGATGAAATGGTTTATTTTATAGGTGTTGGACCGGGGGATCCAGAGCTTTTGACTATTAAAGCGCTTAAAATTATCCAAATTAGCGATGTAATAATCTATGCTGGTTCTCTTATAAATCCCGAAATTTTATGTTATGCAAAAAGTGATGCATTGAAATTCGATAGTTCGAAGTTATCGCTTGAAGAAATAATTCAGTTAATTGAAGAAAATTGCGAAAATAAGACTATTGCACGTCTCCATTCTGGTGATCCGAGTTTGTACGGAGCCATATACGAACAGATGCAGGAGCTTGATAAAAGAAATATACCGTATGAGGTAATTCCAGGCGTTAGTTCACTTTTTGGAGCAGTTTCAAGATTAAAACGAGAATTTACACCTCCAGAATTGTCTCAAACGTTGATAATTACAAGACTTGAAGGTAGAACTGCTGTACCTCAAAATGAGCGGTTGTCGTCTCTTGCTACTCATAAAGCCAGTATGGCAATTTTTCTGAGTATTCATATGATAGACAGAGTTGTTGAGGAGCTTTTAAAAGGTGGGTACGATAAAGATACACCTGTTTACGTTGTTTACAAAGCTACTTGGAAAGATGAAAAGATTATTAAAGGGAAGATAGAAAATATAGCATCTCTTGTCAAGGATTCGGAAATAAAAAATACAGCAATCATATTCGTAGGAGATTTTCTTGAACCTTATGGTGGTTATTCAAAGTTATATGACCCTACATTTTATCATTCTTTTAGAAAGAAGGAAAACTAAGGTGTGCAAAGAGTTAGCGATTGTTTCTATATCAAACAACGGTTTAAAGATTGCGAAAAAAATATTAAGCCTTATAGATGGTGATTTATATTGCTTAAGTAAATACGCTAAGGATGATTGTGTGAAATTCGAAAATCTTTCAGAGATTACAGAAAGAATTTTCAAAGAATACAAAGCCTTAGTTTACATAATGGCTACAGGTATAGTTGTTAGAAGCATCGCTAAAGTTTTAAATAATAAATTCAGCGACCCTGCTGTAATTGTAATAGATGATGGTGGTAACTTTGTTGTGAGTTTATTGTCTGGACACTTTGGTGGTGCAAATGAGCTAACTTTGAGATTAGCTAAGATATTAAACGCAACAGCTGTTATAACAACCGCAACCGATGTTCATAATAAATTTGCTATAGATGTTTACATGAAAAAATACGGTATGCTGGTTAACAATTATAAGCTTTTGAAAGATTTTAGCGTTAGTGTCTTAAATGATAATTCAATGAGAATATATATAGATGAAGAATTAGAAGAATTTGAATTTTCCAGAGAGTTAACTGAAAGATTGTCGAAAGCAGTTTTTGATAGATTTTTCCAAGAGTACGACTTATCGATAACTTTTAGAGATTATGTCCATTCAAAATTGATTTTGTACCCAAAGGTACTCCATGTTGGTTTGGGATTTACAAGCAAGGTTTCATATGAAGATTTGCTGAATAAGATAAATTATATTTTTAAAAAGAACAAATTATCTTTAAAGAGTTTAAAGACGATTTCCTCAATTGATAGAAAAGCAGAAAGTGAAAGTTTTAAGCATTTAATTTCCTACATGAATAAAAAATACCTTGTAAATGCAATTTCTTACAGAGTTGAAGATATAAAACCTTACGAAGATAAATTTCCCACTTCTGATTTTGTCAGAAGAACTGTAGGAGTTGGTTCTGTAGCAAGACCATGTGCATATCTTTCGAGTAATAAAGGTAAAGAGCTATTTTATGAAAAATTTGAAGGTATAACTGTTTCGGTGTTTTTAGAGAATCCTAAGGGTGAGAGTTGGTGATTTGCCATGGCATGGATAAAGGTTGTGGGAACTGGTCCCGGAAAAATTGATTATCTAACACTTAGGGCTTTTAATCTCTTAAAACAGGCGGATTTAATTGTTGGGTATCAAAGGTATATAGAATTGATAAAAGAAGAATTTTCAGATAAACAAATGTTTGATTTCGGAATGGGTGATGAGTATTTAAGAGCTCAAAAGGCTATAGAATTGTATCTTTCGGGAAATAAAGTTGCTGTTATTTCAGGCGGAGATGCAGGTCTGTATGGCATTGCTTCGATTGTGATTGAAAAGATGATTGAATTAAACATTGATTTTGAAAAAGCTGAATTTGAGGTTGTACCAGGTGTTACAAGTGCCACAGCGGTCTCAAATATGTTTGGTTCAGTATTAACTCAAGACTTTGCTACTATAAGTTTATCCGATTATCTCATACCTTGGGAGGAAATTGAAAAAAGATTGATTGAATTTTCAAAATTGGATATATCTATTGCCATATACAATCCCATTAGCTCAAAGAGAGTTCAGAATTTTGAGAAAGCTTTAGAAATTTTGAGAAAATACAGAGCTTTGGATACCTTAGTTGTTGTCTCAGAAAATGCATATCGTGATGGTGAAAAGAGTTTTGTTGTGACATTAAGGGATTTGAAGAAGGAAGATGTGAACATGAGTACGATAATAATTGTTTGTCCATCAAATGCAAGAATCATCGTTAATGATCGGAAAACATACGTTTTAGTTCCAAGATATTACAGAAAAGAAAGTGGGAATTTCTGAAAATATGAGAGTATTGGTACTTTCTGGTACTTCGGATGGTAATAATATAGCGTGTACACTTTCAAAAATAGGTTACAACGTGATATGCACATCTACGACGGATATCGGAGTTGAGTATGCAAAAAAATTTTTTGACGAGCGAGAATGTAATGTTTTAAATCTAAAAAAGACATTTCAAACAGTTGCAGATATATTGGATTTTATAAAATCTGAGAAAATAGATTTGGTAATAGATTCAACACATCCATACGCAGAAAATATAAAAAAGCTTACATTATCTTTGCAAGATGAAATCTTAGTTATACGTTACGAGCGTCCAGAAGTTTTATTTGACTATGAAAATATCATCTACGTTGATTCATACGAGAAAGCGGTCGAGAAATGCATTTGTTACGATAATATTTTCTTAGCTATAGGTACGAAAAATCTCCAAAATTTCAAAGTGCTTATTGATAGCGGGAAGAAATTGTTTGTGCGTGCGTTACCGATACAAGATTCTGTTCGAAAATGTACAGAGATTGGTTTAAGTATAGAGCAGCTAATCTTAGAAAAAGGACCTTTTTCCACTGAAAAGAACATAGAACATTTTAAAAATAGCAATGCTCAAATAGTTGTTTCGAAAGATAGCGGGGAAGAAGGTGGAATAAGAGAAAAGATAGAAGCTTGTAAGATTTTAAATATACCTATAATTATAGTTAAGAGAAAAGCTTTCAACTATAAGTACAAATTCAGTTCCATGGAAGAGTTGTTAAACTTCCTTCAAAGATGTTAAAAGGGGGGATGGCTATGCATAAGCTATTTATTTTAGTAAGTTTGTTTATTTATTCGACTTTTGGTTTCTCAATGCACATAGCTGAAGGTTTCTTACCAATTAGCTGGTCACTTTTTTGGTATGCGTTGATGTTACCTTTCGTTATGATAGGTATTAGAAAAATCTCGAGCTTATTTGAGAAAGACAAAAGGAATCTTATCAGCATCTCATTTGTTACGGGATTTGTGTTTGTACTCTCTGCGTTGAAAATTCCATCTGTGACAGGAAGTTGTTCACACCCAACTGGAGTAGGATTTGGAGCCGCTATTTACGGTCCTTTTGTAACGAGTGTTATAGGAACAGTAGTCTTGCTTTTTCAAGCTCTATTACTTGCTCATGGTGGTATTACAACCTTAGGGGCGAATGCATTTTCTATGGCTATTGTGGGCGGAATTGTAGGGTACTCAACGTTTAGATTACTGAAGAAACTTAAAGCAAAGGATAGTTTTTCTATATTTTCGGCAGCATTTTTAGCCGATTTTTCTACGTATGTTGTTACTTCTCTCCAACTTGCATTAGCATTTCCGTCGAAAGAGGGTGGAATTCTCGGCTCATTTCTAAAATTCGGAAGTGTATTTATCGTAACTCAGATTCCTCTTGCAATCTTTGAGGGGATACTTAGCATATTTGCTTACAGATTTTTGCTACAATATTTAAATCAAAATGTAGAAAGTGTGGTGATTAAGCATGAAAATTAGAGATCTTATTCTTATATTAATAGCCATTGGGTTAATTGTGTTGCCCATCTTATTTGTTAATGGTAATTTCGAAGGTGCGGATTCTCAAGCTGAGGAGATGGTATCACAAGTTTCACCTGATTATGAACCTTGGTTTAAGCCATTTTGGGAGCCACCAAGTGGAGAAATAGAAAGTTTACTCTTTGCCGTACAAGCAAGTATAGGCTCTGCTATTATTTTTTACATTGTTGGTTATGTAAATGGTCTTAAAAAACAAAGAGAGTTCCAATACAAACGCTGAGATTTTCATGGGTAATTTGGATTTTCTGGTATTTTTCCTTTTAGTTCTTGTTAATTTTACCATAGCTGAGATTTTGAACCTCAGCATATGTTTTTATATCGTTTCATTCTTAAATGTTATATTTGTATTTTTTATACAACTAAAAGGTGACATCAGGAAGAATTTTTTCCTTTTAATTTCCATAGGTATTTTAACATTAATTTCGGCACTTCCAATATTAATAGAAATTGATTTTTCTTCTGGTTTCAGATTTTATTTGTCAAATGTGATAGTTTTTCTAAAAACGTTCTTCCGAAGTTTAACAATGATTTGTGTCTTAATAATACTATCTTCAAAAAACGATATTGCGGATTTTGCTTATGTGCTTCGTAAATTAGGCTTTAACAATCATTTCATAACATTCTTTGTTTTAAGCTATAAAGCTATAGAAAACATATACGTTGTATTTAAAGAGACAATTGAATCACAAATTTCAAGAAATGGGTACTCATCTGAAAAAGCTTCTTTTAACTCTATAATATTTCTTATTCAAGGTGGAACGATAAAAACAATTAGCCGAATTGAAGATACATTACTTGCTTACGAGAGTAAGAATGTACAAGACATAACTTTCCTTGAAAAAGATTATAAACTGACTTTGAAACCTTTTTTGTACGAGAGTTTATTGATATTCTCGGTGGTGATGTTTTACGTCTAATCTTTCATTGATTGAATTTGAACATGTAAGTTTTTCGTATGGAGATAGAGTTGTATTTAGCGATTTTAACCTTACAATAAACGAGGGTGATTTTGTTTTTCTGTTGGGGCCAAACGGTTGTGGTAAAACTACTCTTTTGAAGCTGATAGATGGTTTAGTAAGACCTTCGCATGGGCATTTGAAATTTAGAGGCGAAAAGTACAGGTACGAAAGAAGTTTCTTAAGAACTTTAAGGGAAAATGTTGGTTTTGTATTTCAAAATCCGGATGTACAGATATTTGCTCCAACAGTATTCCAGGAATTGTCCTTTGGACTAATGAGCAAAAAATTAAAAAAAGAAGAAATAAAAAGTATAACTAATATTTTCTTGAAGGAGTGGAACTTGGAACAATACGCACTGTATAATCCATTCAAACTGAGTTACGGGTATAAAAAGTTACTTACCATAGCAAGTGTGTTGATAACTTCACCAAAAATGATTCTATTGGATGAGCCGACAAATTATCTTGATGAGCAAAACTTAGAATTCTTGATTGAAAAGCTATTCGAGTTGAGAAAGATTGGTTTGACAGTTGTTGTAGCAACCCATGATTACACTTTCCTAAATCGATTTTCGGAAATGTCAAAAATTGTATATATTTCGAAAAGGGTGTGAAAAGGTGTATGCTTAGCGTTTTAATCAACGATTCTGGTATCTATGGTCTTTGGATGATAAAAACTTTGTTGAGAGCAAATCTAAAATTCAAGGTAGTTTTCTTAGAAAATTCCGATGTGATAAATCTTGAAAATTCAAAAGCTTTATTTGTTCCAGGTGGTTGGTCTGAGAACAAATTTCAATGGTTTTCTGACGAATCAAAGGCAAAGTTAAGAGAATTTTTAAATAACGGTGGTTTATATTTTGGCATTTGCGGTGGTGCCAGCCTTGCAAGTAATGGTTTTCTGAATTTAATCGATATTCAAAGAGATAAAGAAGGAGTGAAAATATTCAGTGGTCCTGCAAAGATAAAATTTTATAAACACCCACTGACAAATAATCTTGATGCTCAGCAATTTCTCTGGTATCCACCGAAGTTTAAAGTTTTAAATTCTAAAGTCAGGGTATTAGCTCGGTTCGATGAACCGTTGGACGGGGCTTACATTTCAGATATTCCATGGGAATATTTGAAAGTACATCGTTATTTGGGAACAATTCAATACCACGGAAATTTATTTTCGACAAGATTGGTGCAAAAAAATCCCGTGATGATGCTCGAAAGGTTCGGGGATGGTTATGTATTGGTCACAACGATACATTTCGATACTCCCAATTCAACAGGAATAGAATTTTTCAATAATTTAAGAAATTATTTTTCTTTAGAAACTACAGACTATAAATCGAATTTACACAAAAGTATACAAAGTAGATCCAAGTTACAAGATGAAACGATAAGATACTTAAATGAAATTTACGGTTACTTGCATCGAGCATTTGATTGTGCTGTTAAAAGCATGCTAATGTACAAAAGATACGACTTTTTTTATGCATGGAGGAAAAATATAAGAGGCTCAGAATTCCAAACACTTTACTTTTTGATTTTAGAACTTTTAGATTTGTTATCTTCTTATGTATTCTCAGACGAGGCGATAAGCAAAACATGGGATCTTTTGACTTACCAAGTGAAAATGCTACCAGAATTGGAGAGAATTGTAAGGCACATTGAGAATTCCGTTTTTCTTTCAAAATTAGCCGAAGATCCTGAAAATGAAGAAATTAAAAATCATTTCTTGAAAGAAGCAGAAAGAGAGTATTTTGGATACAAAAAATCAAAAGATAAAAGAAGATACAGTGGAGTTTTTAGAGAAGTTTTAAATAACATTGAAAGAGTACTAACGATACTGTATAACGAGATTTTACGATGTTAAAGGAGGAAATGTCATGTTCTTTAACGGAGATTCCAAAGATAACGTAAAAGTGATTTTTTCATCTTGGAGTGGTGGCAAGGATAGTGCACTGGCTTTTTTCAAAGCAAAAGAGTTCTTTGGCAGAGTTGATTATATATTCACGATGTTCGATGAAAATTGTCTTAGAACAAGAGCGCATGGTTTAAAACCTGAGGTTATAAGGATGCAAGCGGATAGCATAGGTGTTAAGTTAATTCATGGTTGTGCTTCTTGGAAAGGATACGAAGAGGTCTTTAGTCACATTCTTGAAGAATATTTTGCTGGTGGAGTAGGTGTTTTCGGTGATATCGATTTGCAAGAACATCTTGATTGGATTGTTAGAGTGTGTAACAACAAGAATGTAAGTGTTTTCGAACCGTTGTGGAAAAGAGAAAGGGAAGATATCTTTTACGAATTTCTTCAGTTAGGTTTTAAAGCTCGTGTTGTATCAGTAAAGAAAGGTTTTGAAGAATTGATGGGTAAGGAATTAAACGAAGATTTTATCGAACTTGCCAGAAAAGTAGGGGCTGATTTATGTGGTGAGAATGGTGAGTTTCATACACTTGTTTATGATGGACCGATTTTTTCTTATCCACTGCCTATAGATGAGATATATCAAATGCACATAGAAGTATCTAATATTTCAAGGAGTGCTTTATGACCAAATCTATAGTTATCTTAGGTACAATGTCTTCCGCTGGTAAGAGTTTAATTGTGACAGGGCTGTGTAGGATATTCGCACGTAGAGGAATTAAAGTTGCGCCGTTTAAAGCGCAGAATATGTCTAACAATGCTGCTGTGTGTAAAGATGGTGGTGAAATAGGGCGAGCACAGTATCTTCAAGCTATCGCTTGCAATATAGAACCTACCGTCGATATGAATCCGATTTTGCTTAAGCCTGAGGGGAATTCAAAATCTCAGATTGTACTCCGTGGCAAGGTCTGGGATTCATTAAGTGCTAAGAATTATTATGAGCGCAAAAAGCAACTTTGGAATGTTGTTATTGAATCTCTTGAAAGGTTAAAAAGAGAATATGAGCTTTTAATTGTTGAAGGTGCTGGTAGTCCTGTTGAACTTAATTTGAAGCAAAACGATATAGTTAATATGGCTATCGCCAAATATTTAAATGCTCCAACTTACATCGTTGGTGATATAGACCGTGGTGGGATTTTTGCACAACTTCTGGGTACTTACTGGCTTTTGGAAGAGGAAGAGAAAAAGTTAGTGAAGGGATTTATCGTTAACAAATTCAGGGGAGATATCAATCTTTTCAAAGACGGTATAGGTATAATCCAAGAGAAATCCGGAGTATCTGTTGTCGGGATAGTGCCTTATATCAACGATTTAATTCTGCCAGAAGAAGATGCAGCAACTATCGACGATTTTATTCACAGCTATGGTAAGAAGATAGATATATGCGTTATTTCTTATCCGCATATATCGAATTTCGATGATTTTGATGCTTTAAAAATGCATAAAGAAGTAAATCTGAGATTTGTTCGAAAGATTGAAGAATTTGGCACGCCTGATCTAGTTATATTGCCAGGTTCGAAAAATACGATTTCTGATTTAATCTGGATCAAAAAAACTGGTTTTGAAGATATGCTTAAAAGGTATGTTCAAGAAGGTGGCAGGTTAATCGGTATCTGTGGTGGTTATCAGATGCTTGGTAAAAAGATACACGATCCACAAAAGATGGAAAGTGACACAAGTGAAATCGATGGGCTTGGCTTTTTAAATACCCTAACTGTACTAAAAACTAACAAGACGACACGTCAGATAATGGCAAAGATGGTTAAAGACATTGGGTTTTTCACAGAGGAAACCTTGGAAGGATACGAGATCCACCTTGGACAGACTGAATTTTTAGACGATAATCATGGTATATTCGAAATCACAGTTGGGAATCAAGTAATTACAGACGGTGCTTTCAACGATGGTTTCAAAGTTTGGGGAACGTACATCCACGGCATATTCAACAACGATGGCTTTAGAAATAGCTTTTTGAAAAGCCTTGGAATTGAGTTTGAAGAATTATCTTACAAAGAATCGCTTAACAAAAGCATAGATTTATTAGCCGATGTTATGGAAAAAAGTATCGATGTGCAAAAAATAATGGAGGATGCTGGAATTTTCTGATGGAGGTTTACATGACGGAAAAGGTATTGATTTTAATAATCGCACTTGCTTTAGATGTTGTGTTCGGTGAGTATCCCGCAAAATTACATCCAGTTGTATATATGGGATTTTTGGGAAGGTTTTTCGATAAATTGTACAGTTCAAAGAAAAACAACGCAATTGCGTTTTTCCTTGGTATGTTTTCTTTAATTGCTGAAATATGCTTTTGGATTTTTATAGTTTTTGGTATGAGTTCAATCAAAATATATTGGCTGAGCTTAATCCTAAAAGTTTATTTATTGAAAGCCAGTTTTTCGATAAAGGCTCTGTATATTCACGTTAAGAACTGTACGGTTGACGATGAAGATGAACTTAGAAAGCGTGTGAGATTGATAGTTTCAAGAGATGTTAGTAAACTTGATAAACCGCACCTTTACTCAGCCGCAATCGAGAGTCTTTCTGAGAATATCTCTGATAGCATCACAGGTCCACTATTCTACTATACGCTATTTGGTCTGTATGGTGCAATAGTTTACAGAGTTGTCAACACTTACGATGCACTATTTGGTTACAGAACCAATCGTTACGAATGGTTTGGAAAATTTCCCGCACGGGTTGATGATTTACTGAATATCGTACCTTCGAGGTTGACGGCACTTATAATTTTGTTATTCAATCCAAAAAGAGGCTGGGAATATTTGAAAAGATACGGTGGTATAAAGATAAACGCAACGTATCCGATGAGTGCGTTTGCCGGTGTTTTGGGTGTAAGTTTTGAAAAAATAGGTTATTACAAATTCCACGGTCGTTTACCAGAAAAGGACGATGTTAAACGGGGATTGGATTTATACATAAAGGTTATCTTTATTTTGATAAGTGTGGTGATAATTTCGTGCATGGTGGTGTGAAGGAAGAAAATGTTGTCGACTTTTCTATTTCTGTAAATACATTCATTCCTGATTTTATAATTCTTGAAGATAATTTGAAGTACGAAAAGAAATACACATACGTGGAATGGATCGAAGAAGATTTTAGAAAAATATTTGGTGAAGAAAGTATAATCGTTGCTGGAGCAACCGAGGCTTTTCACATCATCGGATGGACGATAATGAGAGATGCTTCGGTGATAATCCCACAACCAAATTATACAGAGTACGAAAGAGTGGCGACGTTTTCAAGTGCGAATGTAAGGAAAGTGTGGATACTTGAAGAGAAAACTCTTAAATTTGAAAAATTGTTGCCAGTTATAGATGAAGAGGTAAGAAAATACGGCAAAGTCGTCCTCATAACGGGAAATCCAAATAATCCAACGGGGATTTACGAAGATATTTCAAAATTCATCGAAACAATTGACTATTTGTACGGTGATAAAGTAACATTCGTTCTTGATGAAGCTTTTATCGATTTTGTCTCAAAAGAGAAAATTGTACCTATAGATATAGACAAATTCGAAAATGTGATCTTAGTTAGGACATTCACCAAAATACTTGGCATTCCCGGAGTACGGATTGGGTATGTTAAGACGAAAAAATACAAAAGCATATTTGAGCATTACAGATCTCCGTGGGCGATAGGCGGAATGGGATACGGTGTGATTGAGCAGATAATAAAAAATCATCAGGAGTACAAAAGATTTACGCAAAACACCGCAACTTACTACCATAAAGAGAGGCAAAAATTCACCGAATTCATTCAATTTCCATCATCAACAAATTATTTCGTTTGTCACATTGGAGATGAAGATAAATGGTTTGAACTTGCAAGGCAAAATAAAATACATACAAGAAAAATGCACGATTTTGGTATGAACGGTTACACAAGAATTGGTTTAAAATCTCAACAAGAAAATGCGATTTTGTATGAATTACTAAAACAGCACAGAAAGGAGCTTTAAGATGGGATACGTGCACATTTACACAGGAAATGGTAAAGGAAAAACTACAGCAGCGTTTGGACTTGCCCTTAGAGCAATTTGTGCTGGAAAAAAGGTGTACATAGGACAATTCATAAAAGGGATGAAATACAGCGAACTTGATGCGGTGAAATACTTGCCAAACCTTGTCATTGAACAGTACGGTAGGAATTGTTTTATCAAGAATCAGCCAACTCAACAAGACATAGACCTTGCACAAAGCGGGCTTAAAAAAATCACAGAAGTTATAATGTCAGGGAAGTATGATATTGTTATATTAGACGAAATAAACGTAGCGATATACTATAAATTGGTTGAAGCATCGCAGGTTATTGATATAATCAAGAATAGACCGGTGAATGTGGAGATAGTTTTAACCGGAAGATATGCACCACAAGAAATTATAGAAATAGCCGATTTAGTGACAAATATGCAAGAAGTAAAACATTACTATCAAAAGGGTGTAATGGCAAGACAGGGGATAGAATTTTAACAAACGAAAGAAGCATATAGGGGGGCATGGGAAGATGGGAAGTACCTTGGAAAAGTCCATTCAAACTCTTCTTACGTACACTTTCACTTTTCCTCTAATTCTTTTTGCCATCCTCACTGGATTTTACGTATTGTTTTTGTATTTGCGATACAAGAGTTCAAAATATTCACTCTATCAAAAAAACTTTTTCAAACTTGTCTTTAACAAAGGACTTAGAGGAGAGTTCAATATATTCACTACACTTGAAAAATTTTGTGACGAGACAACGTTCCTGATTCCAAACATATACATTACAAAAGCACCGATGAAACAACTGAAATAGATATGTACTCGTTTCGTTAACTGGAATATTTGTTATTGAATCCAAAAACTATGCAGGCTCTATCTACTGAAGTATCGACGACAAGAATTGGATACAAGTTTTACCAGGTAAAAAAATCTAAATTTTGAATCCGTTAATTCAAAATCAAGCGCATATAAACACTTTATCAAATTTTTTACACCCTATCCAAAGTGAGTAAGAAATGATACTTGAAAAAATGAGCTACACCAAATAAGATTCAATTAGTATTTCATTTCGCTCGGAGGTGTAGCTCATGAACGAACAAGTTCAATGCATTA
>Ga0105162_1000546_pt1 | contig 24378 bp, 22 predicted proteins | sample JNZ201metaG_FD_81532 | JGI IMG/M metagenome (GOLD analysis project Ga0105162, IMG submission 81532) | Hot spring microbial communities from Jinze hot spring, China to study Microbial Dark Matter (Phase II) - JNZ 20120812A | ecosystem: Environmental > Aquatic > Thermal springs > Hot (42-90C) >...
CCCTCCTGCGATACGCGAGGAGCTCGTAGGTGGTGAGCGTCCCGACCGATGCGCCGGCAGCGGCAACCGCCCCGACGATCCCCCTCCCCTCACCGTGCCTCCAGAAGGCGAGGGCGTACCTCTCCGCCAGCTCCAGCGCCTCCTCGACCTCGACCATCTCCCTCACGGCCCTGAAGTAGAACCGCTCGAGGTGCCCCCGGTTCTCCTCGGGGAAGGCCGCAACGCCGGGATCGGCGCCGTTCTCGAGCTCCGCGAGCTCCCTCACGACACCGAGCACCGCCTCCCAGACCCGATCGAATCCGGACCGCTCGACCTCAAGGGGCAGGCAGACCGCTGCGTTCCCGCGGGTCTTGTACGGGCAGTTGGGGTTGAGCCTGACCAACCAGGGGTGATCCGCGGCCCTCGCTCCCTCTCCCTCCGCCGCCCTTAGGGCCCTCGCGGCCACGTAGGTCGTGCACATCCCCCTCGGCGAGTCGGTGTCGTCGATCCCGATGTAGACCAGCATCCTCCGTTCGAGGTGACCAGAGCCCGCTATGTAGGTCTGTGCGCGCAAGCTGCCCTGCAGTGTCCCATCAGAACGGGTTTGCGGCCGTGAGCAGAATGGTGAGCAGGCCGGCCCTCAGAACCTCCCTCCGGAGAGGGTCCTGGCGGCCACGATCAGCGGGTGCCAGACGGGTGCGGTGGCCGGCATGTAACCGATGTCGGTGAAGAAGAGGTCCTCAATCGTGAAGCCCGCGGTGATCGCAGTTGCAGCGACGTCGGCGTACCCCGCGACGACCGGATCGTCCCCCACCACCTGCACCCCGAGCAACCTTCCGCTCCCGGACTGGACCACCATCTTCACCGTCACCTCAACCCCTCCGGGGTAGTAGCCTGCTTTGGTCCTGGCCTTAATCAGGGTCGACTCGACGTTGAAGCCGTTGGCCCTAGCCTCCGTCTCCGAGAGACCGGTCCTTGCAACGTAGGTGTTCCTGAACTTCGTCACTGCCGTCCCCACGATGCCCCTCATCCTGAGCGATCCGGGGACCACGGCGTTCGCACCGGCCACCTGCCCCTCCTTGTTCGCCGCAGGCGCCAGAGGTATCCAGACCTTTCTCCCGAGCAGGAGGTGGTGCTTCTCGACCAGATCGCCGGCCGCGAAGACGCCCTCGAGGTTCGTCCGCATGAACTCGTCGGTCTCCACGGCCCCTGTCGCTCCGAGCCTCACGCCGGCCGAGACCGCGAGGTCCGCGTTCGGCCTCACGCCCAGCCCCATCACCACCTCGTCGAAGACCTCCTCGCCGGCGTCGGTGATCACGGCTATCCCATCTGACCTCCTCCTCAGGGCCCTCACCGGCTGGCCGAGCCTGAGGTCAACGCCCGAGCGCTTCATCGACTCCTCGAGGACCCTCGAGACGTCACCGTCGATCGCCGTTGGCAGAAGCCTGTCCATCATCTCGTACAGCGTCACCTTCTTCCCGAGGTCGATCAGGGCCTCCGCAGCCTCGACGCCGATGTATCCCCCTCCGAGGACCGCGACCCTGGAAGCACCGGAGAGCCTCCGCTGCGCCTCCACCACGTCCTCCGGGTGCCTCAACAGAACCGGCCTCGCATCCTCCACCCCCTCGAGCCCGCGAGGTATCAGCGGCTTAGCGCCCGTCGCTATCACAAGTGAGTCCCATGAGAGCTTCTCCGTCCTGCCGTCGCCGAGCGAGACCTCGACTCGTTTGCCGTCGACGTCGATCGAGGTCACCGTCGCGTTCGTCAGGACCCTTATCCTCCTCTCGGAAGCGAACCTCTCGGGAGAGTAGGTCCTCAGCATCCTGTAGGACGGAACTAGCCCTGATATCGCGTAGGGTATGCCGCAGGGAGCGTGGGTGATCATCCCCGTCCTCTCCACGAGCGTCACCTCCGCCTCCGGGTCGAGCCTCCTCGCCCTCGCGGCCGCAGAGGACCCCGCAGCACCCCCTCCGATCACAACGACCCGCTTGACCAAAGGCACGGCACCGTCGTGGAGACTTCGGTTTGGAGGATATCTGCCTGACGCACGGGAACGGGAGATGAAATCAGGGAGACTTGGCGACCGCGGCGCCCATCCTCTCCGCCTTCAGGGCAACGAGCTCCCTCGCCAGCCTGCAGAGCTCGACGACCCTCCCGGTGGTGAGGCGGTAGATCCGACGCCTTCCGCCGCGCTCAGGCTCCACCAGTCCAGCGTCCCTGAGGACCCTCAGGTGCTGCGAAGCCACCGGCTGAGGGACTCCTAACGACTCCGCGATCTCGGTCACCGTCTTGGGTCCGGTGAGGAGGAGCTCGACGATAACGAGCCTCTTCGGGTGGGAGAGGGCCGTGAAGACCTCGGCCACGTACTCGCATGAGGACCCGCTCAACCCCTCGCACCCCTGACGGTGTAGGGCTTCCCGAGGTAGAGGTCGAAGATCGCCTCGAACCGACCCTTCAGCACCGCCCAGTAGAGGTTCGGGAAGGTCCTCTTCATCAGGTACTTCAGCCTGGAGGGCTCCTGCCTCTCGGGAGGCTTCGCGTAGGTCCCAGAGACGAAGAGCGCCCTGCCATCCCCCACCTCCAGCGGGCAGTTGATCCTGCCGGTGTAGCAATGCTCCACTCCCGTGCCCTCGATGTCAGCGATGACGTTCTTCGCCGCGACGATCGCCTCCAGGTGGGCCACAACTCCGGACTTCGAGATCGGGATGTCTGTGGCGTCTCCGATGGCGTAGGCGTAGTCGTAGCCTTTGACCCGCAGCGTCTCCTTCTCGGTCGGCACCCATCCCTCCTCGTCGCCGAGGCCGGAGGCCGTGATCACCTCTGCTCCCCTGTGCGGCGGGACCGTGATCAGCAGGTCGAACCTCAGCTCCTCGCCCTCCAGCGACCGGACGCGCCTCTCACGTACGTCGACGTAGTCCGTGTTGAAGAGCGTGACCACCTCTATCCCCTTCCTCTCGAAGAGGGGCTCTACGACCTCCGCGATCGAGTGGGTCGGGTAGGCCCTCGTGTACGGCGTTGCGTAGACGATCTCCACGTTCTCCCGGACACCGCGTCTCCTGAGGTGCTCGTCCAGCAGGAAGGCGGCTTCGACCGGTGAGGGCGGACACTTGTGGGGCACGTTCACCAGTATCACGACCCTGCCCCTCTCGAGCTTCCTCACGGCCTCCCAGGTCCTCCGGGCGTCGGCCTGACCGGTGTGGAAGTTGTACGAGCTCTCCGCGAGCCCCTCTATCAGCTCCGGCATGGCCCTGGAACCCGTGGCGACTACTAGGTAGTCGAACTCGAGCGAGCTGCCGTCGAAGAGCAGGGTCCTGTTCCCGAGGTCGATCAGCTTCACCCCTCCGAGGTGAAGGTTGACGCCCCTGACGACCAGCTCCCTCTCGTCCCTGACGAACCTCCTCGGTTCAGCTCCCTTGAAGGCGATGTCGAGGTTCGCGGGCTGGAAGTAGTGCTCGGGCCGCTCGGTGAACAGGTGGACCTCGACCTCTCCCCTACGTACCCGGTCCCTCAGCTCCGTCGCCAGCTTGTTGGCCACCAGCGTGCCCCCGGTCCCTCCGCCGACGACGGCCACCCTGACAGGCCTCATCTCCTCACCACCCTGACCAGGATCGCGAAGTGGTCGCCCCTCTCCTCTATCGAGACGACCTCGTTCCCGCTCTTCTGGGCCCATGCCCTGACGTCGCTCTTCGCCGCAGGGTCCGTTGCGAGCAGCTCTATCTCGTCACCCGGCTGGGCCTTCCGGTAGGCCTTGATCAGCTCGGTTATCGGGCCGGGGCAGAAGCTGCCACGCGCGTCAACCACGTGCCTCATGCGGATCACCTCAGATGAAGAGGACCTGTCCGCCCTCCGAGAGCTGGAGGAAGGTCGTCGCCCCAACCACGTCGTCAACCTCCGGTATCAGGTCGCTCTCCTTCAGGCCCATCACGGCCATCGTCGTCGAGCAGGCGTGTAGCTTGACCCCGAGCTCCTTGGCCTGCTTGATCAGGTCGTAGAGCCTCGGCACTTGCTTCTCGGCCATCCTCTTTGACATCATCCTCGTCACGAGCGCGGTCATCCCGGGCAGCACGCCGAGTATGTTCGGCATCCCCAGCGACGGGTTGCCGATCGGTGAGAGCTTCAGCCTCTCGACCTTGTCCCTCCTCACCGCATCAAGGCCCCAGAACGTGAAGAACATGTGGACCTCCATCCCCATCGCGGCCGCCGTTGTAGCGATGAAGAAGGCGGGGTAGACCATGTCGAGCGTCCCCTTCGAGAGGATGATCGAGATTTTTCCACCAGTTCTCTCCGCTTCCACCTCCCGGACGGTTTGGGCCTGGGACATCCCGTCCATCACCTCAACTTCTACTAATATCGCAACATCATAAAACTCGTATGCATATGACGTAAATGCCCTCAATACGCGATGTGTAGTTGACGTCAGATGTATAGAACTGCGTAAACCCGTCCACACCAGCAGACAGCCTTGAGGCTGCTTTGGAGCCGCCCGACTGTGCTGCCTGACGCCTCGACCCGCGCCACAGATCGGGTTATTACCCTCAAAACCGCTGCGAGCATTCGGTGCAGCCCCTCCGCTGTATTCTTTATTAGCAGTGCGGGAAGGGCACCTAAGGGAAGGAGGATGGAGGTTCTCCGGATCAGGCTTCCGAACGCGGACTACATCTCTGACCTCCTGAAGGCGGTGACCGCGGTCGTCGAGGAGGGGACCTTCAGGGCCACGCAGGAGGGCCTCCGGCTCACGGCGATGGACCCCGCCCACATCTCGCTGGTCGACTTCGAGCTCCGGGCGGACGCCGCGGAGGAGTACAAGGTCGCGAAGGAGACGGAGATAACGGTGAACGTGGAGGAGCTGGTGAAGCTCCTGAGGAGGGCGAAGAAGACGGACGCGCTGGTGATCAGCTACGACGACGAGCTCCGCAGGCTGAACGTGACGCTCTCGGACATGAGGGGAGGGAAGGAGCGCCTCTTCACGCTGAACACGCTCGAGCCGATGGGAGGGACGATGAACCCGCCCTCGCTGACGTTCGAGGCGATGGCCAGGCTAGATTCCGATTCCTTCTACGAGGCGATCGAGGACTCGAAGCCGATAGCCGACGCGGTCAAGATAACCATAAGGCCTGACATGGTGGTCGTCGCTGCGAAGGGTGAGACGAAGTCCGCGCAGCACAGGTTCGTCTCAGGAGGTCCGGCTGTTCACGAGATAGACGCCAAGTCCGAGGTCTCCGCTTCCTTCAGCATCGCCTACCTCGAGAAGATCGTGAAGCCCGGTAAGTCGCTCTCCGACGAGCTCGAGGTCAGGCTGAGCACCAACAGGCCGATAAAGCTGAGCTTCCCGATCACGTACGGCAGGCTCGAGTACCTGGTGGCACCGAGGATGGACTGAGAGGGGAGCGGGCTCACTGTTCCTTCACGCCTCAGCTCTGATCAACGCGACCTCCAGGTGACCGTACTTCACCCTCCTGACCTCGGAGACGTTCCAGCCCGAGTCCTCGAGGGCGCGGAGCGCGATCGCCTGCTTGCTGAAGATCGCCACAAGCCTCGGCTCCCTTATCGCCCTTCTGACCGAGGAGAAGGCCCTGAGGTAGAACCCGTAGGGGTCGGAGAGGCCCATCCTGATGCCGAAGGGCGGGTCGGTGACCACGTGCACCCTCTCCGGCAGCTCCGCGACCCCCTCCCACCTCTCCAGGTTCAGGGCGTCTGCCAGCTCCACCCGCACAACTCCCTCGAGCCCCGCGGCTGCCACGTTCCTCCTCGCGGCATCGACGGCCCTCGGCGAGACGTCGGTCCCGTACACCCTCGGCCTCAGCCAGCGCCTCTCGTGGGACCTCAGCCTTGCCAACACCTCCTCAAGGACCTCCTGCTCGATGAATTTGAGCCGGAAGACCGGCATCTCCTCCCTCCGCCTGTAGGCGTTTGGCGGAACCCGCATCGCGTAGAGCGCTGCCTCGATTGGGATGGTGGCGCTTCCGCAGAAGGGGTCGAGGAGGCACCCGTTCTCGTTCCAATCGGAGAACATCACCATCAGGAAGGCCAGCGTGGGAGGAAGCGTGGACCTGACGTCGGCCACCCTGTAGAACCGCTTGTGAAGCGAGGGGCCCGTGAGGTTGATCCCCAGGAGGAACTCGTCGTCCCTGACCAGCGCGTACATCGGCACGTCTGGCGATTTCAGGTCGACCCTCGGCCTCCACCCCGATGACGATAGACATGACTCTATCACGGCCCTCCCCACCCGGGAAGCGACGTCCATGCTGGTGAAGGGATGGGTGCCGTGACGCTCCGCCTCGACGCCGAAGCTCTGGTCCCTGCCCATGAGCTGCTGGAAGTCCACCTCGCGAACCGCGCGCTCGATGTCGTCCAGACCTTCGAACCTCGTCCTTACCAGCTGGAGGAAGACGCGATTGAGGCTCCTCGTCGAGAAGACGAGCTCCGCGAGGCCCCTCGCGTCGCACTCGGCGAAGACCTTCGCCACGTCAGCCTCGACATCGGTGCCGAGAAGCTGCGACACCTCAGCGGCAGCCAAATCCTCAAGCCCCCAGAAGGTGGTCCCGAAGATCCTGAACCTGCTCACATGGCATCACCTCGGGTCGTCACATCTCACCGGAGCGGTGTCGAGTGCTTCAGGGTCAAGTGGGCATGAACAGAAGCATGGAGAGCACGGTCACCACCAGACCGGTGATCGCCACGAACTTCAGGTCCCTGCGCCGTGCGAAGTAGATCAGGGACACCACCGCCCTCGAGTAGGGTGTGAGCATCAGGGCTGCCACGCCGAGCCTCATCAGAAGGGCCGCTGCGCTTCCGGTGGAGCCGATCCCTGCGACGAACTCCAGGAAGCTGTTGCTCCGCACGACCCACTGATCCGAGACGGAGACCTGCTCCCCCTCCCGGAGGACGTAGAGGGAGATGCCGAGGGCCATGGAGGCCAGCGAGACGAGCGTGCCTGCCAGCATGAGAAACCCAAGAGCCCTCTCGAGTTCCATGCTCAGACACCCAGCACCAGCGCCCGGTAGAGCATGACCGCGGCCGAGACTCCGGCCAGGACGAAGTAGAGCCGCCTGAGGTTGACGTCCCTTATGCGCGTAAGGAGGCTCGAGCCAGCGATCGAGCCGAGCGTGGTCCCGAGGGCCATGGGTGCTGCCAGGTCCAGTACCATCAGCCCAGAGGCGACGTAGACCCCGGCACCAGCGAGGGCTGTCATCCCCATGATCAGGTTGCTCGTGGACGTGGAGACCTTGGTGGGCATCCTCAGCACGAGCTCGTGAATCGCCACCTTGAAGGCACCCGCACCGATGCCGAGCATCCCCGCAACAGCACCAGCCCACACCATCGCGAGCCCTCCGTAGACCGCGTTGGTCAGCCTGTACCTGACCTCCCTTCCCAGCGATGCGTCGAAGTACGACCCCTCCAGTCCCAACCACGCCGAGACCCTGTCCTGCCTCACGTCCTCCGGCCCCTGATGGCTCCCCGTCAGGCGCGTGAGCAGAAGCGAGAGGATCATGACGGCCGAGAAGGAAAGGGCAACCGCGGTGGAGCTGACGTTGACGGTCAGGAGCGCACCGAGTATCGCGCCCGAGATGGTGAAGCACTCGAGGAACATCGCGGCCTTCAGGCTCGTTACGCCCTCCCTGAGGAACGAGGAGGAGGAACCGCTGGACGTCGCTATGACCGAGATCAGGCCCGAGGCCACAGCGTGCTTGACCGGGACGCCCAGCAACACGAGGAAGGGGATTGTGACGCTCGCGCCGCCGAGGCCGGTCAGAGACCCGAGGAGGCCCGCGAGGGTGGAGACGAGAACCACCTCCAGCACGCCGACCAAGGTCCCACTGGCCTGTGGCGTATGGATCAGGATAAATGGTATTCACAGCCGAGGGTGGGGGTTCGGTCAGAAGTACCCGAGCAGCCTGCCCAGGAGGAAGATCAGGATCAGGAAGATCCCGATGGCGATCCCTCCGACGTTGACGTTGCTGCTGCCGGTCTGGATGTACCTGAAGGCCTGTACGAAGTAGACGAAGGCCCTCGCGGAGGCGTAGTTGAGGCCGTCGATCACCCTCTCCTCGACGTACCTCCTCACCGCGGAGGCGAGTTTGATGAAGCCGTTGACGAAGACCGCCTCGAAGGCCGCGTCGATGTAGTACCTGTTGACGAGGAGGGTGTGGATAGGTCTGAGCGCTCCCGACCTGACGGACGCAGGGTCAAGCCTTCCGCTGAGGAAGTACAGGTACGAGAAGAGCAGGCCCGTTCCGAGTATCAGGGCAGAGACCGCGTAGGCCATCGGGTCGACCTCGATGTGCTCCTCGATCCCGAAGAAGTGGAGGAACTGCTCCTCTACCGGCGGGAGCCCTATAACGGTTGCGAGGGCCGCGAGCACCACCAGAGGGGTCGTCATCACCGGAGGGGACTCGTGGAGACCTCCGTGGCCGTCCGGATGGTGAACTTCGCCTCCGCGGAACTCGCCGAGGAAGACTCTGCTCAGCCACCGGAAGCTGTAGACAACCGTGAGAACCGAGGCGGCCGTCACCAGCGCGAGCGGGACCCAGTGACCTCCCTTCAGGAGCGAGTTGACGATCAGGTCCTTGGTGAAGAAGCCGCTGAAGGGCGGGATCCCCGAGAGACTCAGCACGCCCACCAAAGCCGTGTAGAAGGTTACCGGCATGTACCTCCTCAGCCCTCCCATCCTGTCGATGTCGTTGGTCCCCACAGCGTGGATCACCGAGCCCGCCGCGAGGAACAGCAACGCCTTGAAGGCCGAGTGGCTCAGCAGATGGTACGTGCCCGCTGTCCAGCCGTAGATTGAGCCAGCGCCGATCGCGGTGAACATCAGGGCCAGCTGGCTTATGGTGGAGTAGGCGACGACTCGCTTGATGTCGTTCATGACGAGCCCCATCGTGGCCGCGAAGAGCGAGGTGAACGCGCCGATCGATATCATCAGCGAGTACCACTGGTCGAGTCCCGAGGTCCCGAGGTGCTCCACGGGGATGAGGGTCCACGAGAACCTCGCCATCAGGTAGACCCCGGCCTTGACCATCGTGGCCGCGTGGATCAGCGCGCTCACCGGTGTGGGGCCCTCCATCGCGTCCGGGAGCCAGACGTGGAGCGGGAACTGGGCAGACTTGCCCATGGCTCCTCCGAAGGCGAGGAGCATCGCTAACGTCATCAGCTGGGGTTCGATCCCGTGGAGCTCGACCTCGTGGGCGATCTCTGAGACGCTGAGCGTTCCGTACTTCGCGAAGAGGAGCGCTATCGCCGCGAAGAGCATGACGTCGCCTATCCTCGTCGTGACGAAGGCCTTGATCCCGGCATACCTCGCCTCCTTCCTGTGGTAGTAGAAGCTGATCAGGGCGTAGCTGCAGATTCCCACGATCTCCCACCCGATGTAGAGGCCTGCGAGGTTGTCGGAGAGAACGAGGAGCGTCATGCCGCCGATGAAGAAGGTCATGAAGAACCAGTACCTGGGAAGGCCCTCCTCGTGGGCCATGTACCCGACCGAGTAGACCAGGATCAGCAGTCCTATTCCCGTGGCGATGCAGGCCATTAGGACCGAGAGCGGGTCCACCAGAAGCCCGAACTCGAGCACCTCGCCGCCCGGGAGGACGAGCCAGGGAACCGAGACCAGCAGCGACCTCCCGCCGTAGACGTCGGGGACCATGGAGAAGGAGGCTGCCGCGGCCGCCGCGATCAGCAAGATTGAGTAGAGCTCGCCGGCCCTCTTGTGGATCCTGAAGAACGCGGGGACCAGCGCCGAGCCGAGGATCGGAAGGAGCCAAGCTATCCAGGGAGCGTAGGGGAGCATGACCCGAATGAGTGGTGAGGAGCGATCTCTTAAATGATGCTCGTCTCGATCGACGTGCCAGATTCTCATCTGAGGTGATGCGGAGCAGGTGAGCCAACGTTAAATCCGACGCAAATCGGTGCGAGTCGAGGAGTTTTGCCGGTCCTCGTCGACGCTTCGACCAGGGTCCTCGTCCAAGGGATCACGGGAAGGGAGGGTAGCTTCCACACCGAGGCGATGATCCGGTACGGGACCAAGGTCGTCGCAGGCGTCACACCTGGGAAGGGAGGCACCACTGTCCACGGGGTTCCGGTCTACGACTCGGTCGAGGAGGCCGTGAGGGCCCATCCGGAGGTCAACGCCTCCATCGTCTTCGTCCCTGCGAAGTTCGCACCTGACGCGGTCTACGAGGCGATCGATGCGGGGATAAGGCTGATCGTGGTCATCACGGAGGGGATACCGATCCACGAGGGGATCAGGATGATCAGGTACGCGCGGATGAGGAACGTGACGGTGATAGGCCCCAACACGCCGGGCGTCATCACACCGGGCGAGTGCAAGCTCGGCATCATGCCGGGTCACGTCTTCTCCCCTGGCAGGATCGGGTTGGTCTCGAGGAGCGGGACGCTGACCTACGAGGTGGCGATGCAGCTGACCTCCGCAGGTTTGGGGCAGAGCACCTGCGTCGGCATCGGCGGCGATCCTGTGGTCGGTATGGACTTCATCGAGGTGCTGGATCTCTTCAGGAGGGACCCCGGGACGGAGGCGGTGGTGCTGATCGGAGAGATCGGTGGGGACGCGGAGGAGAGGGTGGCGCGTTTCGTCGTCGAGACCGAATACCCGAAGCCGGTGGTCGCCTACGTCGCCGGGAGGACCGCACCTCCGGGGAAGAGGATGGGCCACGCGGGCGCGATCATCTCGATGGGCGTCGGCGACGCCGAGAGCAAGATCAGGGCCCTCTCATCCGCAGGGATCAGGGTGGCCGCTACTCCGTTCGAGATACCCTCGCTGGTCAGGGAGGCCCTCAGCTCGAGGGCGAAAGCAGCCTGAGCCTCAGCTCGCGGAACCTCTTCCTCAGTCCGATCGGCTCCCAGCATCCCGTCGTCCCACATGCACCTGCCCACCAGCTCCGTCGATAACGGCAGGCCCTCGGAGGACGGGTCATAGGGCATCCTCGTCGCCCTGACGTAGTCGACGGCCCTATCCTCAACCGAAAATAAGCCCATCGGTGGCAGATCAGTCGGGGAGGAACCTCTTCCTGACCCTGGAGCTGACGAAATCGACCGCGAGGACGAAGGCGAGCAGCACGATCAGCGCAGTGCTGAGGGACCTGTAGTCTAGGACCTGGACGTACGCCAGAATGTAGAACCCTATGCCGCCTGCTCCCACCAGCCCCAGGATCGCGGAGGCCCTGACGTTGTACTCGAACATGAAGAGCGACTGGCTCAGGACGTAGTTGGCGGCCTCCGGCAGCACGACGTACCTCATCTCCGCGAGCTTGCCGACCCTCATCACCCTGATCGCCTCCAGCACCTCCCGGTCGACGGCGTCGAAGGCCTCGTACAGCAGCTTCGAGAGGTAGCCCGTCGAGTACATCGCTGTTCCAAGGACGCCCGCGAGCGGGCCGAATCCCACGGTGACCACGAAGATCAGCGCCCAGATGATCGATGGGACCGTTCTGATGACCGAGAGGACGAACCTCAGAGGCACGGTGACCGCATCGCCGAAGAGGGACCTCGTGCTGAGGAGCGCGAGGGGGACCGAAAGGGCCACGGCGATCGAGGTGCCAGCGAAGGCGATCATCACCGTCTCGATCATGCTCATCACGAGTGTGGGCAGCGGCCTCGGGTCCGGCGGCAGCATCCCCGCCACGAACGCGGGCAGGTTTCCGAAGCGCGCAACCACAGCTGGGTCGAAGGCGCCGAACCTGATCAGGAGCGAAAGCGTGACCACCGCGATGGCCAGCTGGACCGCCAGACCCACGGGAGGCCTTTGGCCCCTCACAGGGTGTGGCGTGGTGGTCAAAGCGCCTCCACGAGCTCCTCCGGTGAGGTCATCGATGCCAACCGTTCCATCACGATCTTCCCGTCTTTGAGAACCGCCACTTTGTCCCCGTACCTCGGCACCAGATGGACGTCGTGCGTCGTGATCGCGAAGCCGATGCCCCTCGCTTTCAGGGACCTGATGAGTTCTAGGACCTCGATCGTCGTCAGCGGATCCAGCTGCGAGACGAACTCGTCCGCAAGGACCAGCTCGGCACCGTGCATCAGGCTCCTCGCTATAGCAACCCTCTGCCGCTGGCCGCCGCTGAGCTCCCTCACCAGCTCGTTCTCCATCCCTCCGAGCCCCAGCTGCTCAAGGATTTCCTCGGCCCTCTCGACCTCCTCCCTCGGGAACCGGCCGAGCAGCGTTCCCAGCCCGCGGTTCCTGTCGAGCGCTCCGAGCAGCACGTTCTCCATCACCGTCATGTTCCCCACCACACCTATCCCCTGAGGGATGTAACCGATCTTCGGCCGTGAGAGGGGTTCGCCCGAGTCGTCCACGGCGATCACCCTTCCCCTGCTGGGCCTCAGCAGCCCTGCTGCCACCTTGAGGAGCGTGGTCTTGCCCGAACCGCTCCTTCCGAGGACCATCGTCACCTCGCCAGACCGGAAGACGACGTCCACTCCCCGCAGCACCATGACGGGGTTCCGGTACCCGAACCAGACGCCCTCGAGTTTCAGCTGCACTTCCTTCAGCCCTTGAACTCCAGTCCCGTCAGCTCGATGTACCTGTCAAGCGCCGAGAGGTGCTCCTCCGAGGTCCTCCTCTCCCACCTCACGAAGATCGCTGAGACGAGGTTCCTCATCAGCTCCGCGCCGTCAGGGGTGTTGAGGTCAAGGAAGGCCTCGATCAAGGCCTCCCTCAGCTTCGGGTCGAGGTTTTTCGAGACGACCAGCGCGTGGGACGGCAGCGGCCCCTGCTTCTCGATCACCCGCGTCGAGCTCATCGCCCTCTCGTAGAGCTCCTTCGAGACGTCACCGGCCATCACCGTCACCTCCACCCTGCCTGCCATCAGCGCCTCGTAGCACTGGGCGTATCCGCCGGCGAAGTAGACCTCCGAGAAGAAGTCCTTGGGGTCGACCGCGCCGCCGTCCTTCCTGCTCAGGAGACCGAGCTCGACCATCCTCGCCATCGGCGCCAGGTACCCGGACGAAGAGATGGGGCTCGGGAAGCAGGCGCTCTTCCCCCTCAGGTCCTCGAGTTTGGTATACGGAGAGTCTGGTCTCACTATCCAGTAGGAGTAGTAGAAGGTGCCCTCGACGTACCTGTCGTCGACGTAGACCCTCCTGACCTCCGCGAGCACCACCTGCGCTCCGGCCGTTTTGACCGCGATCGCCGCCGGCCACGAGCCCATCAGCGCCGCCTGCGCGGTTCCGAAACGGAGGGCCTCCACCACCGCAGCGTAGCTCGTCGGCACGTAGACCTCCACCTCCACCCCGAGCCTTGAGGAGAGGTAACCCTTGAGCCGCTCGGCCCTCTCGAGGATCTGGGCTGGGTTCTGCGTCGGCTGCACTGCCAGCACCAGCTTCTCTTTCCTCGCCGGTTGCGCCGTGAAGGGGAGGACAGCGACCAGCAGGACAGCTGCGACCACCGCGACTGCCGCAACGAGCAGCCACCGGGTGCGCGGCGACATCTCGCTCGTCTGTCATAACGGCGTTATTATCAACTTGACGTCGTTGAAACTTTCCTTTTACCCTGTAAAAATCGGGGTGAGGCTACATGGGGTTCCGGCGCATCGCCGACGCGTGTAGTGACCGGGGACCGGGTGGCAATGGTGATAAGGTGGGTCGGTCGATTCGGTGCTGATCGCCGGCGCCCCGGTAGCTCAGCCTGGTCAGAGCACCGGCAGAGTCTCAATGATGCGTATGGACTCGAGGGGATTCAGGATCGCCTTTTCCGTTTCGTGAGACTTTACTTAGCATAACTGCGTGAACCGTGACTCATGTAGTTCGTTCCTCTCCAGAGGCCTATATTTATGAGGCCGGTTCCGCCCTCAATTCCAGCTCATTAATGTTGCTTTTTATGACTTGAGGGGCGTTCAAGAACATATTTAAGGTAAACTCCTCACCCCCTCTCCCGAGGCCACGCCTCTATCTCCTCCTCTGTTGGTAACAATTCTGGTGGGATCTTGATGCCTGATGCACTCTCATACTTGCTGAGGTCGGCCAAAAAATGGATAACCACCTGCTACGCTGATCGGCTCCTTGTGAACCTTGCGGAAACCCCACTCCTCAAGGGCCCTTACTTCCCTCTCCCTCCCTTCCTCGGCCTTGGGATTCAAGAACGTATCAAGGATGAACTGCTTATGATATGCCATACCCCTTATACCCCTCTACTTCATCAACTGCTCAAGGATGGGTATCGCCTGCATCTCTCCTGTCTGAACCAAAACCTCCTTCAGGAGCTTGATGTGCTCGGAATCAATCGATCGTGATGTTAGCTGTCGTCAGGACTCGGTTCCTGAAGGAACGGTCGAGGTGTTTGCCAGGTTGGTGGGGAAGGAAGGCAAAACCTCCTCGTGGTGGAGGACTAGGCTGGGGACGAGTACAGACTGGCGAACCGCCTAGTGTATGGAGACGTTAGTGTCTTCTCCCTTAACCCAAGTCGTCTTCAAGACGCCTCTCCAGATCAACTTACGGCTACGCATCTACCTAGAGGTTCCAGATAGGTGGGACACGTGGCCTCGGCGCTGGTGAGGCCGCAAGGAAACTCCATTTACAGATGACTTTGTAGTCTACTCCTACATTATAAAGGAACATGGAAGCTGATAAAAGGTCATCGACCTTAAAACCTCATCAGACATTTTGAATTACTTCTTAGATTGTATGCGGGAACTAACCATATGATGAACTAGTCGTTTTGAGACTGATTTTAACTGGTTTTAACTGGGTTTGATGTCAGAGTTTGAGGTCGACTCTCACTTATCGTATTATTCCGCGTCTGACATCATAGATTCTTTAAATTTATTCATACATTCTTCGCAACAGAAATAATATGTCATTCCTCCATGAAGCAGCACATAAGGGGTGTCTTTGGTCACGAACATCCCACAAACGGGATCACGATAATTTTCTACATTTGTATCGTAATGCCACTTTTTATGTGTTAGCTCATTGTATCGGGTTTCACCAGGAATATTCCTTATAAGTGATATGACCTCTGCTACTATGCTAACTGCAATTTCCTCCAAATTTGATGCATTTATATCTAGTCCAGCGGGACATTTGACGATGTTGAGGGTCTCAGGACTGTACCCCTCCCTCTCCAAATATTGTCTTAGAGCTTCCCATCTCCTTCTGCTAGCCACCAATAATATATTTCTAAACCCGTTCTTCAGGGCGAACCGTATCGCGTCCTCGTCATAGCGATTCATAGTTGCGACAATAATGATATCGCCAAGCCTCTTATATTCGCCCTGTATCTTATTCATTACTTGGTCATATGTTATTTTTGAAACTTTATATCCAATAAAATTGAAAAGCTGCTCTAGTTTGCTGGTCAGCTCGTTCTCACCCGCTATCGTCACCACTGCAGGCTTAATCGGTTCTAAGAGGAAGATCGCTCCGCCCGAACTAATACAGTAATTGACATGAACTGATGTATCAAGCTGAGGCTTCTCGGTGCCCGCTATAATAGACCTTGAGCGTTGATTGGGGCCAAAAAACACCAGCCTGCTACGCCCCGATTCTAAGCATTTTACGGCCTCGCTAGCTAGCCATTCGACGATGCAAGGCCCTCCCAGCCAGCCCTCAATCTCCCCGGTGGGGTGCACTATGGCCTTTGTGCCGGGCTCTACGCTTATGAAGGGCGAGGTTTCGAGCACGGTCACGAGGACGAAACTCCGTCCTTCCTTGATGAGTTCGGTCGCCCTCTGTAAGATTTGCTCCATCAAAGTCATAGCTCTGAAACCACGCCCTTTTCCTTCAAGATGCTGTAGACGCGCCACGGATATAGAGGCATCCCTATCTTGGTCACGCCTAAGTGGCTCAACGCGTCTACTACTGCGTTCTCAAAGGCTGCTGGTGATCCGACAGTTGGTGATTCGGCCACACCCTTTGCTCCCAACGGATGGTGGGGCGATGGTGTCACAGTGCGGTACGTCTCCCACCGAGGCGTCTCCACTGCCGTAGGTATAAGGTAGTCCATGAAGGTGTTGCCATAGATGTTTCCCTGCTCATCGTACCTTATCTCTTCTAGGAAGGCAGTCCCGAAGCCCATGGTCAGAGCACCATGAATTTGTCCCTCCACGATCATGGGATTGATGACGTTGCCGCAGTCGTCCACAGCCACGAACCGTCTGACTTTCACCTCTCCTGTACCTCTGTCTATATCTACGACGCAGATATAAGCGCCAAATGGGAACGTCATATTTGGAGGATCATAATAGGTTACCGCTTCCAGACCCGGCTCTAGACCAGGCGGAGGATTGGTGTAGGCCGCGAAAGCCACGTCCTGTATCGTCACGGATTTCTCGGGAGCCTCCTTCACGTAGAAGCGGCCCTTCTCGAAGACTATGTCCTCCTCCCTTACCTCGAGGAGGTGGGCCGCTATCTTTTTGGCCTTAGCAATAATTTTATCAGCAGTCACCGCCGCTGCAGCCCCAGCAGTTGGTGTGCTCCTGCTAGCGTAAGTTCCTAGACCGTAGGGTGCTGTGTCGGTATCACCCTCCTCTACTGTAATGTCCTCCTCGGGTATACCTAATTTCTCTGCTAGAATCTGCGCGAACGTCGTCTCGTGACCCTGACCCTGTGACTTGGTCCCGAACCGAGCTATGACCTTGCCAGTCGGGTGAATCCTCACCTCGCAGCTTTCGAACATTTTTATACCGAGAATGTCGAAGATCTTCGAGGGGCCAGCCCCTACAATCTCGACGAATGTGCTTATGCCTATTCCCATCAATTCTCCCCGCTTTCTCTTCTCCTCTTGCTCTTTTCTAAGCTGCTCATAGTCAATTTTCTCCATTGCAAGCCGCAGAGCTCTCTCGTAGTCTCCGCTGTCATATTCCCATCCGAATACACTGGTATATGGGAATTCCTCCTTCTTGATGAAATTCTTCAGCCTCAGCTCCGCTGGATCCATACCCAATTTGTGGGCCAAAATGTCAATCATCCGCTCGATGACGTAGGCTGCTTCCGTTACCCTGAACGAGCACCTATACGCTATGCCACCTGGTGGTTTGTTCGTATGGACACCTGTGACCTCTACATAACCAGCCTTCCACTTGTAACAACCCGAGACTATGGTGAACAGCCCGAACGGGAACTTGGATGGTGTGGCGTCGCCAAAGAATGCTCCGTGATCGCTTAGCACGCTCATCCTTAATGCTAGAAGGGTTCCGTCCTTTTTCGCAGCGACCTCAGCAGTGATGTAAGCGTCCCTTGCAAAGGCAGTGCTGCTTAGGTTCTCGGTTCGCGTCTCGATCCACTTCACAGGCCTCTCAGTCATGATGGAGGCAAAGGCTGCAACAACGTAACCAGGGTATACGTAGACTTTGCCGCCGAACCCTCCTCCAATGTCTGGAGCTATTATTCTAATTTTATGTTCAGGGATCTTCGTGAACAGTGAGGCAACTGTCCTGACAGCATGAGGTGCCTGGGTTGTCATCCAAAGCGTGAGTTTCCCTGTAGGCGGATCGTAATGAGCCACGCAACCACATGTTTCCATATGAGCGACGTGTATCCTATGATAGTAGAAGTTCTCTTTCACAATCACGTCTGCTTCTTGGAAATACCTATCTGTGAGGTCCTTATCTCCAGCAGACCACGTAAATATCTTGTTAGTTCCCTTGTCCGGCCTGACGAGTGGAGCATCTGGCTCCAAGGCCCTTTGCGGTGTCATAACAGGTTCTAGAGGCTCGTATTCAACCTCGACTAGTTCGGCAGCATCCTCTGCTATATAGCGGTCTTCGGCGACTACCGCAGCAACCTCTTGATATGGATAATACACTTTGTCTAATGCTAGAACCGGTTGGCGATCATTCATTAAGGTAGGCATCATGCTTAGTCCTGCGGCCTGCAAGTCCTTTCCAGTTATTACCGCAACAACTCCGGGTACCTTTAATGCCCTCTCGACGTCAATCCTTTTGATCTTAGCATGTGCGTATGGACTCCTGATCAGCTTGACGTGGAGCATGTTGGGGAGCTTGATGTCGTCCACATATGTCCCCTTACCTCTGATGAAACGCGCGTCCTCCTTCCTCTTTAATGGGTGGCCCATCCCATGGATTGTGGCTGTCATCTCCTCACCACCAATTCGAGGGAACGAACTCCCATCCGATTGAGCTTTTCGGCGGCGTACTGTATAGCTTCGACGATCTTGACGTAGCCTGTGCACCTGCAGAGATTCCCTGCGATCATCTGCCTTATCTCGTCTTCGGTAGGCATTGGATTTTGATGTAGTAGCCAAGCAGATTGCATCAACAGTCCAGGCGTACAGTACCCACACTGAAGACCGTGTTTCTCCCAAAAGCCTTCTTGAACCGGATGTAGCCTACCATCCCTTTCAAGCCCTTCGACTGTGTATATCTCTGATCCATCGAGCTGCACCGCGAAGAGGGTACAACTCTTGACGGTTACGAAATCCTCGGACCACGGGAATCTCACTAGGATCGTGCATGCGCCACAGTTAGATGTGTCGCAGCCTATGTGCGTGCCTGTCAAGTTCAGCAGCTCCCTGATCATGTGTACCGCCAATAGCCGCGACTCGACGTCTAGTTCCTTCTTTACTCCGTTTACAACCACACTTATCTTATGTCTTCCCATCTTTACATCACCTAACCAATCTCTCGTAGACCGTTTTGATGCCTCTGAGGAGGAGCACTCTCATTACGTCTCTCTTGTACCAGTCCGGGCCCCTTAAGTCGGAGACGGGATTGACCTTCATTTTGTCAAACGCATTCTTAGCCGAGGTCAGCAAGTTCTCTAAGCCCCTTTTATCGATTATCGATTCCTCTATTTCCTCCGCAGGCAGAGGTGTAGGTCCCGCGTTTGTGAAAGCCACTCCTGCACGCGTGACCCTATTATCATCATCAACGGTCAGTTGGACCGCCACCGCCGCTATCGCGTAATCGCCCGTGCGCCTCTCAAACTTCAGGTATGTCCCTCCCGAGTATCCGTCCCAATGTGGGACGTTCACCTCCACGAGCACCTCGTCTGGTCGCAATTCTGTTGTAAAGGGTCCCTTGTAGAAGTCCTTTGCCGGAATCTCCCGTGTGCCCCTCTTGCTCTTCACAACATATTTTGATTTCAGACTGATGAAAACTGCCGGTAAATCATTGCCTGGATCGCCGTGGGCTGCGTTACCTCCGACGGTGCCCATGTTTCTCACTTGAGGGTCTGCGACCTGTCTAGAGGCCGCGCGCAGAATGTCATATTGGGATGGGAACTTAGTTCGTTCCAATTGCGCAATTCTTACCAATGCACCGATCTTTAATGAACCGTCTTCCATGTTCATGTAATTTAGGCCTTTGACCCGATTGATGTCAACGACCAGTGCAGGCCGGGCAATCCTCAGCTTCATTAAGGGTATCAAGCTCTGTCCCCCGGCCAGTATCTTGGCCTCTTCGCCCCTCTCATCTAGTAACTTTAGGACGTCATCTAAAGAGTTTGCAGGAATGTATTCGAATTGTGGTGGGTATATTTCGACACCTTACCCCAATACCTTCTATTAAACCTATCCTTACACATGCCGCGCGATTTGATTACAGTTGGCTGATCACCTATGAGGGCTTGAAACTCGTCCTCGACGTGCACATGGACCGCAAGTTCCTCGACCATCCCATTGGACTCCAGCTCCCACTAGTCCTCGGCCGTGGGGAACCCGACGAGGGCGAAGACTAGCTCCGTCCTGCCGTCCTCCGGAATGATGTGGACGCCAGCGCACGTGGTGACGAGCCCTGATTGAGGAGAGCGTGGGGTTGGACCACGCTGGTAGGCCGTGGTCGCCGCCGATGACCAGCAGGTCGCACTCGCGGTCCACGAGTTCCGCGATGGTCGTCCGGTTCTTCGCCACGCGTTACCATCATCTACCTCCGTGGAACGATCGTTAATCAGGGGAATCATTAGCGTGATCTTCGTGTCCGCCGAGGCGGCGAAGCTCCTAGGCCTAATCGAGTTTTCGGCGCGAAGTCGCAGGCAATGGAGGCAACCTAGACTCTCCAGCGGTGCGGATCTAGCCGAGCATGATCCGCGTCGCCCTTGAACTAACTAGCCATGAGTTCTACGAGCCGGGTTGCCACCTCCTCGGAAAGTCCGAATGACAGCCAGAGGTCACAGAAGAGAAAAGTGCTGTGCCAGAAACCAAGAGAAGGCGTTCCAGACTGGCTTCCGTTATTTCCAAGATGTCTGAGGTTGTCGTTCACCTCCTGAGAGTCTTACCGTGAACGATCTTGGCCATCAAAGTAATGACTCCCGCGACGAGGGCCATCACGAAATCTGTTGTGAACAGGACCTCAGAAGGCGCTCTGATGAGTACCTCATTGTTGCCGACCCTAAGGACGTAATTTAGCGCGAACGCTCCGGCTGTCGGGACGCTCAGCCCCATAGGCCTGACGACCTGAGTCCCTGCAATTATTCCCACGAGGAAGACCAGCGGTACCGTGAGCCCCCTCAGGCTCATCAACGACCCGGACCACTTCTTCCCGGCAAAAATCGACCCGATTAGGGTCGTCGAGGCCGCGAGCAGCAGGAAAAGGAAGAGAAGGGCCCGCGGCTTCATGGAAGCCCACCTCACGTGACCTGTCGGCCGACCTCCGCGGCGCGCTTCGCCTCGAACGGCACGAAGGTCAGAACGGCCCTCGCCCACAAGGGGTCCCCGATCTCGGCGAACCTCTGTCCCCTCCCTCTCCGCCTTCAGCACGGCCTTCCGGACCGTTTTCACGGAGAGGTCCACGTTTCAACCGCCCACTCCTGCGCCCCTCTGTCCATCCCAGGACCTCGAGCATCCAGCTCCTCAGGTCCTCCTCGCTCTCTATCTGCTCGGTGGAGAGCTGGCCCAGTATATGCCCGCCGAGCGTCAGCCCCAGGGTCAGACCCTTCCCCCACGAGGGCCGTAGCGTTGACCTGCAAAGGCAGATCCGACTATCCCTCCATCACTGTCCTGTCCGCGGCCTCGGAAAGGGAGACCCCTGTCTTGACGTATCCCAAATCAGATCAAAGCAACTCTGATGCTATCGACTGGACGGTCCTGCGACCGTCTGTCTTGATCCAGTAACAAAGACCATGTTGCAGACGTCTGCATTCACTTTCCTCTCATCGCCCTGAGATGGGGAGTGAGGCTATCACATTTAATCCTCGTGGCACTTCATGGTTGAAGCCCGCATCGTTGCAGACGACCCTCATCTACACGCTCGGTCCCCGCGCGCCAGACCACCTTTACCGCCCTTCCTGTCCTAGGCGTCGTAACGACGGCCTCTTCCCATCCTAGCGTAGCCAATGCATCCCTCTGCGCGTCGTTTAGCATCATCCTCTCCGAGACGACCTCCAGATCGTCGGCACCCGTCAGCCTCTTGCAGATCACCGTCCCAGGAAGGGAGACGGCGTCGTCGGATATCCTCGACGGCCTCTGGTCTACTATCCAGACCGACTCTCCGAACTTCCTCACCTCCCTGAGCATCTGCTCTACGATAGTAGTCCTCCCGGTCTCGGTCCTGGGGAGCAGGTTGTGCGCCTCCTCGCAGACGACGACGTGGATCTTGCTTCCCCTGCCCGACCTCCTCCTCTGCTCGAAGATCGCCTTGAGAACCAGCCAAGAGACGACGTTCCTCTCCCGCTCAGAGCTGAGGGACGAAAGGTCTATCACCGCGTCCTCCGTAAGCAGCTCGCCGATGCCGATTGCACCTTCCCCTCCTTCTATGAACCTCGATGCACTTCCGTCCGCAAGCTCGGAGATCCTAGAATAAAGCGAGAAGAGCGCGTCCCTTGCCCTCCTCGAGTCCAGGAATCCCCTGATCAGTTCTGAACCGCTTCCCTCGAGGTACCGGACGAAGAGCGATGGCCTGAAGTCTTTGAACTCGGCCCTGAACCTCCTGTATGCTGTCCTGAAGACGGCCGACTGGAGCGGGCCGAACTCCTCGGGCCAGGCCATGGAGAATATGTCCGAAAGGAACACCGACTCCTCTTCAGGATCTGACTCAGCGGTAAGGAGCTTTAGACCCTCCACATCGCCTCCGGGCCCCACGACCACGTCGGCATTCTCCCTGTACTCTCCGTGCCTGTCCAGAACGAGGTACCTGATCCCGAGCGACCTGAGCCTCGTCAACAGGGCCTTGACCAGGGAGGTCTTGCCCGATCCGGGGGAGCCGAAGACCGCCAGGGAGTGAGGGAGGTGCTCGATGGGCACTGAGACCGGAACCCTTCCACCTGGTCCGTGAGAGAACCCTATCAGGAGACCTCTGCCTCCGGCCTCGCCCCTCATCGGACGGTGGAAGACCTCTCTTCTGACCACGGCATAGCTCAGGGATGGCGAGAGAACAGGACCCGTCCTGAGGAGCACAGCTAGCTCTTTGGTGGTCAGGTAATGCTCCCTGGGCCTTCTGGACCTCTCCAGCTCCGCCATCAGATAGGATCGGGCCAGAGGCTTCAGAACCCTCACGGCGGGGCCGTCGTGAGCTAGGACCTCGACAGATACGGCCCAGCCCTCCTCGAGCAGCTCGCTGGCCCTCCAGAGCTCCCTCCTCATCCTCTCCATCCTAGGGAGAAGCTCGGGCCTGACCTCCTCCCTTCCCTCGGACCTCCCTCCTTCCCTCTCGGTCACGATGGACCTGATGGAAGCCTCTGCTTTGCTGAGGTCCTCGGAGACCTCCCTGAGATGAGCCGAGATCCTGAACCTGTCCAGGAATCCCCTGGCCGGCCTGGCGGAGATCACCAGGTCGTACTCGAGTCCGGCGGAGGACGTGGTCCTGAGGAAACCCTCTACGTCAGCCGAATGCTGCCACCCGTCGAGGAGGCGCTTAATTCCGAGTGACGTGCGGTCAGCGTCACCGAGCTGGAACGTCCCTCCAGGGCTGCATGCTCCGGTCATGGACCGCAGCAGCCTCACCACATCCCCCGGTTCCATGCCCTCTATACCGATCAGCAGGGAGAAGTTCGCCTTCCTGACCGAGTAGACCGTGACGAGCCTCCTGTTCATGGCCCAGCACGCCCTAAGTATCCTAGACCTCTCCTCGGTCGAGAGCTCGGGCAAAGAGACCGAGACGAGCTCAGGGACCGAGATATGCAACCAATCTCGCCCTCCTGCCGTTCAGGCTGACCAGCTCCTCGGCGACCAGGCCCTCCTCCTCGAGCTCCCTCACCCACTTCCTGACCGTCGGCAGCGAGAGGCCTGCAACCCTAGCCAGCTCGGACTTCGTCACGCTTCCCCTCTCCCTCAGGACCCGGAGTATCCTGTCCCTGGGGCCCTCGATGGCGTCAGTCCTCGAATGGACGTAGTTCAGGCCTCCGTCGGTCCAGAGATCCTTTCCCCCTGATGGCGTTACCGCCTCTTCCCGGCCCATCAGTCCTGAGATGGCGCCTGCGGCCATACGCGCTAAAGCGAGGGGGCCGATGCCGGCGAACCTCCGGAGGAGCGCCAGGGCGGTAGCCGCTATAGCAGCAGCGCCCACCATGGGGTTCTCCACGGAGAGGACCGCGGCCGAGAGGGTCGCCGTGACCAGGAGACCGGTCTTAAGGACCCTCAGACTCCCGGTCAGGAGAGCTGAGAGCAGGGTGAGATAGAGTCCCATCGAGAGGACCAGGGATGAGGTCCCCATCCACTCGGTGATGCCGTAGACCGCGATGGCCGGGATCGCCGGCGCGAGCAGCTTGACCGTTGCCGAGCCGGTGCCCATCCAGGTCAACGGAGGACGTACCCGCTTATCCGAATGCGACCCGAAACGGAATTTCTGGGCTTCTCCAGGCGGGGGAGGGGCTGGACCCCGGACCGGGTTGATGGGAAAGGAAGGATGATAACTCGGTCTTAGCTGGGTCAGACCGGAGACGGGAGCGTCGGTGAGCGGAACTTGTGTGACGATCCATACGAGGAGTACGGGTTGGACGCTCTGGGCGGGCTCCTCGTCCTGCTGATACTGCTCCTTGCGATATTGGTCCTCATCGATGCCATAGTGAAGGAGATCACAAAGCTCCTCATGAGCGTGAAGGCGATGCTGGACGCTCTGGTCGCGACGCTCATCTCGGCCTTTATGGTGGTGGTTATCGGGGCGCTTAACGCATTCGTCTATTTACTCGTCGCCGTTGCAACCCTGATACTCGGCGTTCAGCTGTACAAGCGCTCCGACAAAATAATCGGGGCGCTCTCGTCCTTAGCACGCTGGATAGCGGGCCATATACATTACCGGATGATCGAGCCCCTCCTCGCGATCAGGGAGCTCAGGAGTACGCTGGATAGGATGTCCGGTGACACTTCCTGTCTGATGGTTCTCATGGAGCTCTTAAATGGTCCGGCTGGAAGCATCAGCGAGCTCGGTGAAAGGGTCGGTAAAAGGGCCCTCAGCACCGTTCACACCCACATACGGCACCTGGTGGATTGTGGTCTGGTGGAGAGGGTCGAAGAGAGGATAACGGGCAGGAGGGGCTCTTCGGCCGAGGTCAGGGTGGGGC
>Ga0105162_1000547_pt1 | contig 24360 bp, 21 predicted proteins | sample JNZ201metaG_FD_81532 | JGI IMG/M metagenome (GOLD analysis project Ga0105162, IMG submission 81532) | Hot spring microbial communities from Jinze hot spring, China to study Microbial Dark Matter (Phase II) - JNZ 20120812A | ecosystem: Environmental > Aquatic > Thermal springs > Hot (42-90C) >...
GTTAGGGAGCTTAGTCCACTAGACATATACATGCTTCTCCCAAGGACAAACTGCGGTAAATGTGGTGAGAAGAACTGTATGGCATTCGCGACGAAGGTTGTTAATAGAGAGGTTCCAGTAGAACTCTGCACACCACTTAGTGAGGAGGAGAAGTATAGGGATGCATATGCTAGGCTTAGGGAGATTTTAGCCCCAGCCGTTAAGGAAATCGTTATCGGCGTTGGGGAGAAAGCCGTTAAGGTCGGCGGCAAGCTCATAATGTATAGGCATGAGTTCACATACTACAATCCTACACCAATAGCCATTGACGTAACGGATGAGATGTCGGAAAACGAACTAATAGAGCGTGTGAAGAGGATTGAGGGCTTCACATACAATTATATCGGTAGGACATTAAGGCTGGATATGGTGGCGGTTAGGTCAACATCCAACGACCCACTAAAGTTTAGGTCTGCGATTGAGAAGGTTGCTAAGATAACTAATCTGCCGCTGATATTATGCACCTTTAATCCAGATGTCATGAAATCGGCTCTGGAAGCCGTATATGAGCGGAGGCCACTGATATATGCTGCAAACAAGGATAATTGGAGGCAGATGGCTGATTTAGCGCTAATGTATAACTGTCCATTGGCAGTATTCAGCCAAGGAGACCTAAACCTTCTGAGCTCGCTTGTCAAAACGCTCCTAGAATATGGTGTTGAAGACCTGCTCTTAGATCCAGGAACATTCCCTGAGGAGGGATTATCGGAAACTCTCATTAACTTCACGATGATTAGGAGAAATGCTTGTAAGGGCAATGATAGGCTTATGGGATTCCCATTAATCGGTGTGCCAATGACAGTCTGGCTCAGAGAGGATGCACCTAAAGAGGTTCTACAGTGGAGGGAAGCTTACTTAGCGGCTATGCTCATAGCCAGATATGCGGATCTGCTTATAATGCATAGTTTAGACGGCTGGGTTCTCCTACCAAACGTAATCTTAAGATTCAATATTTACACAGACCCTAGAAAGCCAGTTTCGGTGGAGCCAGGACTAAGAATATTCGGTAATCCAGATGAGAATTCCCCGGTAATGTTCACAACCAATTATGCGCTAACATACTTCACTGTTGAATCAGATATTAAGTCCGCCAACATAGACTGCTACCTAATAGTTGTTGATACTGGTGGCTTAAGCGTTGAAAGCTCCGTTGCCGGAAGAATATTGACGGCGCAGACGGTTGCAGATGCCATAAAGAAATCTGGCATAGAAGAGAAGGTTAAGCATAGATACTTGATCATTCCAGGCTTAGCCGCGAGATTAAGCGGTGAAATAGAGGAGCTAACTGGCTGGCGCGTTTTAGTTGGCCCAAGAGACTCCTCCGGAATACCAGCATTCTTAAAGGAGAAATGGCCGCCTAGGGGCGCATAAGGGGGAGTGATAATGAGCATAATAGAGAACCTTGATAAATATATGCCTGCAACTTACGCGGCTATGAGAGATAACGGTTTACTTTTAGGCTCAGTTGGCTCTGATGGAAGACCGAACCTCATGACGATAGGATGGGGCCTAATGGGGATAATCTGGAATAAACTAATCTTCCTAGTGGCCGTTAGAACAAGTAGATATACGCATAAGCTCCTAGAGGAGACGAGCGAGTTCACAGTTAATGTTCCCGCCGAGAATATGAATGATGCATGTAGAATCTGTGGAACAATCTCCGGGAGGGATACTGATAAGTTTGAGAGGACTGGTCTAAGATGGAGGCGCGGCGAGTTCGTTAGGGCACCAGTTGTGGAGGGGTGCCCAATCGTCTACGAATGTAGAGTTTTATATAAGGATTCAGTTAGTCTTCAAGCGCTACAAGGAGATTTGGTCGAGATTATATATCCTAGAAGAGACTGGCACACCCTATACTATGGGGAAATCCTCAAGATACATGGAAAAATTTAATTTAAGAATCATATTTTTTCCCTCTTTAGGAAGAGACCCGGCTTGAAGATTATAGTCTCAATGGGTAGGGGTGGAACGGGAAAGACAAGTTTTGTTGCGTTAATAACAAAGTATTTTATTGAGACTGGAAGAACACCAATCCTCCTAATTGACGCTGACCCAGACCAGAGCCTAGCCGATGTTTTAGGCGTAGATTTTGAGAGCAAGGGAAGAAAGACTATCTCAGAGCTTATTGTTGAGACTTTTCTTAAGGGTGGTGGAACGACTGTTGGCATACCACCCTCGGAGAGGATAGAGAGTAAGATTTGGGAGAGAGGACTATATGAGGGTGAGGGCTTCGATCTGATATCTATAGGGCCGAAGTGGGTTGAGGGATGCTACTGCCTGCCGAACGAGGCATTGAAAGGAGCTCTGGGCAAAATCACAAAGAACTATAGGTATGTTGTTATTGATACGCCAGCTGGACTTGAGCATTTGAATAGGCGTATAACATCGATTGTGAATGACATATTTGACCTAATAGATCCATCAAAGAAGTCCTTTGAGCATGTTGCCAGAGCATATAGGATAGCAAGGGAGGTTAATATAAAATTTGATAATTTCTATGTTGTCGGCGGATATAGGTTTCCGGAAAAACTTTGTGGTGAGGTTGAAGGGAGACTTGGTCTTAAGTTTCTCGGCAAAATACAATTCGACGAAAATATTGAACACTTCATTTTATCTGGAAAATCCCTCCTAGAGATTCCAGACAACTCGCCAGCGTATCGCTCGGTTAAGGAGATAATGGCTAAGTCTGGATATTAGTGGCGAATTTAAGCCTTAGAGGGGACAGTGTCCAGCGATGGGCGTGGATATATTTCAAATGCTCTCTGAGGATGCCAAGAGAAGGAGAAGGCGGAGAGCGGAGCTTTTAAAGGCTCTTGGCGTGAAAGAGTATTTTAGTGATGGAAGCATAAGAATCAATAATAAGATATGCCAAGGGATAGAGTGTAAGCTCTGCATTAAAGCTTGCCCAACAAACGCCCTTTACTGGAGTTATGGGCGAGTAAATATTGTTGAGGACATATGTATATATTGTGCAGCCTGCGTTCTAAGCTGCATTGTTGATGATTGTATTAAAATAACTAGGAGGAGACCGGATGGGAGAGTTGAAACCTTCAGTAAGCCGTCTGAAGTAGTTAAGCTCCTAAATTTAATAAGCTCTAGAAGGAGAATAGAGCTTATTGGACGCGTCTTCCAGCGCTAATATCCAACATGAATGCGTTGGAATGGTGATGTAGCCTGAAGATCGCCGTTGCTGGAAAGGGTGGCGTCGGGAAAACATTAATCGCTGGGACGCTGGCTCGAATCTACGCCCGAAGGGGTTATCGAGTGTTAGCTGTTGATGCGGATCCGGCGATGAACCTGTCTTATGCTTTAGGGATTCCGCCTGAGGTCTCCTCAAAAGTCATCCCAATATCGGAGAACTCCTCCCTAATAGAGGAGAGAACGGGGGCTAAGCCTGGTTCAGCATTTGGAATATTCTTCAGTCTAACGCCAACGGTAGATGATATCGCCGAAAAGTATGGCGTTATAGGTCCAGATGGTGTTAGGCTTCTAGTTATGGGGACTGTTAGGTCAGGCGGCTCCGGATGCACTTGCCCAGCTAACTCACTATTGAGCGCCTTAATCAGGCATTTAACACTTAGGAGGGGCGATATTGTAATTATGGATATGGAGGCGGGGTTAGAGCATTTAGGCAGAGCAACAGCCAGGGGCTTTAATGCTCTACTCTGCGTCGTCGAGCCCAATGCGCCTTCAATAGAGACTGCCCTAAGAATAAGGCACTTGGCTAGTGAGATAGAGATAAAAGATGTAATCTTCGTTGGGAATAAAATCTCCGCCAGCGATGAAGAAGACTATATTAGGAGGATGCTGGATGAGACTGGGCTAGCACTATTTCACGCCATACCATTCGACCAGAATATTATTAGGGCCGGCATAATGCGCATAGCGCCAATAGATTATTCACCATTATCACCAGCAATATTATCAATAGAAAAATTGGGAGAAAATCTTCTGGAAATGTTGATACCCAAATCTAACTCTTAATACCTGTAAGCCTAAGTGATTTTTCCCCGCTCTCATGTGAAGACTAGGTGGATTTAAGGTGGCTGCACATCCCTAAGTTTCTCACTGGCTAATTCTCCGCCTACTCCCCAACTATTTTTCGGGATCTCGTGAATTATTACCTCAACAGTCTCTGCTGGCACACCTAATTCTACGAAAACTTTCGTTGTGCCAGTATAACTTTCCTCCTCGTTTCGGTGAAAACCACTTCCAAACATATACATGGACAACTGGCATGATTAGAGCTTTTTCTAAGCGCGCTTAAAATACTTTCCGAGGAGATCCAGCAGATAATCAGAAGGCACTTTAGGGTCCGACATGCCCTAGAACTGTTTGAACTATCACGAATTTTAAGCCTGCATCATTCAATATTCTCTTGACTTTTAGCATCTCATTATAGCTTGGTCTCTTAATACCTCTTCTTCTGAATGTTGGGAAATAATCTAGGACGCACACTTGAACTTCCGGGTCCATTGAGGCTATCTTATTCCCTATGGCAGCTAGCTCCTCATATCTCATGAAATCCGAGTTATATGGTATCCCTATGCCAATATACACCCTATCCCTATAGTTGTCTATCAAGTATTTTGCAGCATTCCAACTAGTATTTAGATATCGCTCAGCAAGGTTTCTGTCTCTTATCCCACTTATATCCATGAAAGTCTCTAGACGTAAACCCTTCGGTTCAACACCTATATTGTTAACTCCAGCCTCAACTAGTTCATCAATGTATGATGGTGTTAGTAGCGTGCCGTTACTATCAAGATGTAATCTAGCCTTACTATCCGGGTTAAGTCTCCTAAGTTCCCTAAAATATTCTATTAGCCAGCGCTTGTTTAATGTTGGCTCGCCACCACTTATTGCCATGCCGTTAACGCCATAAATCCTCCTATAATAAGTTACTCTTTTAGCAGCCTCCTTAGGCGTTAAGGGTTCAGAAGAATTATCATATGTTATATTATAATTTTGGCAGCTCCTACATCGGAGGTTGCATCCAGCAGCCCATATCGCAACCTCAATGTATCTAGTGCCTTTCTCCTCAGTCCAAGGCGTGGCTTTCCCACCGACTGTATGTGGTTCAGGACCATGAATTATTCTTAGTGGAGTTAAACTGGCGGATGTCTCAATCCTCATGCTTTCTTTCACCCCAGTTATACATGACCTTATCGGCTCGCCATCAGCCATAACAATACATGACCAGCATCCACCCAAGTTACAGGGGGCCTGAATGTTCCCTTCGTCGGGAAATATTCCAATACTATATCCGCTGAGCTTCAGCGCCTCTTTTACACTTATTCTCTCTGGAACAGAATATTGAATGCCATCAATAGACACTTTAATTTGTCTTCTCTCGCTTTCATCTTCAATAATACTTTTAGCTTCATAGGGACATGTATAATAGCAGGATAGGCAACCGATACACTTAGCGTTTAGGCATACATTAATGGTGCTACAAAAACCGCAATTCCTACATGAGTTGCTCCTAATTACTCTGAAGCGCATAGCACGCCAATTAAAAATTAAGTTAATAACACTAATAAGTATGTATTGCCCTACTAACCTAAGCTTAAGTGATGGAAACGCTTATTATCATTTTCGCGCTAGATGATTTTGAGAATTAATCTAGGTTTTATAGAGGAGAGCATATAGGTAGTGGGCATAGAGGGCTTAGATAAAATTTTTAATCCTAAGAGAATAGCGGTTATAGGTGCAAGTAACAGAGAGGGGTCAGTAGGCTTTAAATTATTTAATAATTTGATTAATGCTGGCTTTAAGGGCTTTATTTATCCAGTGAACCCCTTTAGCCAGAGCATACAGGGTGTAACAGCATACCCAAGCGTTAAAAAGATTCCCTGGAAGATTGATCTAGCTATAATTGCAACTCCAGCACATATTGTTCCACAAATAGTTGAAGAGTGTGGGGAAGTGGGTATAAGAGGAATAATAATAGTATCATCAGGCTTTAGGGAGACAGGAGATTCAGGAAAAAACTTGGAAGAGGAGATCTTAAGGCTGAAGCCCAAGTATGGATTAAGGATTATAGGTCCGAATTGTCTTGGAATTATGCGTCCAAGCATAAGATTGAATGCCACATTCGCAAATAGAATGGCTAAACCAGGCAACATAGCTTTCATATCCCAAAGTGGAGCATTATGTGCATCAGTTTTAGATTGGGCTGCTAACGCGAATATCGGTTTCAGCTCTGTTGTATCACTTGGCGGAATGATAGACGTTGACTTCGCCGACCTAATAGATTATTTCGGAACCGACCCGGAGACAAGAAGTATAGTATTGTTTATTGAATTCATAAATGATCCTAGAAAATTTTTAAGCGCATCAAGAAGATTTGCTAGCACAAAACCGATTATAGTTATTAAGGCCGGTAAGTCGCCTGAGGGAATAAGGGCTGCAGCATCGCACACTGGCGCTATTGCCGGTGAGGACTCATTATATGATGCTTTATTCTTGAGAGCGGGTATAATTCGGGTTGAAGAAATATCTGACCTATTCAATTGTTCGGAAATATTGGCTACGCAACCACTACCCAAGGGGGCTAATCTGGCAATAATAACAAATGCTGGCGGACCGGGAGTCATGGCAACCGACGCCTTAATCTCTAGAGGTGGGAAATTAGCTATTTTAAGTGAGGAAACGATTAGAGCTTTAGATAAAGTTTTACCATTTTATTGGAGCAAATCCAACCCAATAGATATATGTGAGGATGCCTCGGTCGAAAGATTTAGGAGAGTTATTGAGATATGTAAAAATGATCCAAACATAGATGGTTTCCTGATTATTTATACACCTATAGGCGCAGCGGATTCCTCTGAAACAGCTAAAGTGATAGTTGAAGCTTTCAGAAGCTCAGATAAACCAGTCCTCACATCATGGCTTGGTGGAGAAGAAGTTGAGGAGGCGCGTGAAATATTTAGGAGGAATAAAATTCCAACTTATTTAACGCCTGAAGAGGCTGCTGCCACATTTATGTACATCTATCAATATGCGAGGAATCTGGAGCTGTTATATGAGATGCCCGAGGAGATCAATATAGGTCAAGAAGTGAACAAATTACATCTTCGGAGAATAATTGAGTCCGCTATGAAAGAGGGAAGATCCATTCTCACAGAGGTTGAGTCAAAAGAGTTCCTTAAGGCATATGGTATATCGGTGACTGAAACATATATTGCCAAAAGTCCAAAAGAGGCTGCTATATTAGCGTCAAAAATAGGTTTTCCAGTAGTCATGAAGATATTATCGCCAGATATTACGCATAAAACAGACTTCGGCGGGGTAATCCTAAATATTCATGGTGAGCAACAAGCTGAATGGAGCTTTCGAAAGATTGAGGAGAATATTAAGCAGAGGAGCCCGAACGCTAGGATCTATGGCGTAACTGTGCAACCGATGATCTCAGATGGTTATGAGTTGATGATTGGAGCTAAAAAGGACCCGCAGTTCGGAGCCTTCATAATTTTTGGAGTTGGCGGAATTAACACCGAGATTTTTAGGGATTTTAAAGTTGGATTCCCGCCTTTAAATCAGACCTTAGCCAGAAGAATGATTGAACAAACAAATATTTACAGGATTCTTCGGGAGGGATTTAGAGGGATGCCGCCAGCCAACATTAGATTGATTGAGGAGACTCTCGTCAAATTCTCGCAGATAATAGTGGATTTCCCGCAGATTAAGGAATTCGATGTTAACCCTCTTATTGTAACAGATAATAATGTTAAAGCTGTAGACGCTAGGATAATTATTGATCTGGAGTGGGATAAAAGTGCACTTGAACCATATGGACATCTGATAGTAAAGCCTTATCCAAGCAAATACATTCATAGAGAAGTTATGAAGGACGGAAATGAAGTTCTGCTTAGACCCATTAAGCCTGAAGATGAGAGGTTGGTAATCGAATTGTTCAAGACCTTCTCCCCTGAAACCATGAGATTCAGATTCTTCAAAATAATTAAGGAGATAAATCATCATACTGTTGTCAGATACTGCAATATTGACTATAATAAGGAGATAAATATTGTTGCTGAGATAAATGAGGGGATCGGAAAACGGCTGATCGGCATGGCAACCCTAATTATTCAACCAGATGGAGAAAGCGGAGAAATATCCGTAGTTGTCGGCGACCCATGGCAGAATAGAGGTTTAGGTAAAATATTGATGGATCACATTATAAGAATAAGTAAGGATATAAGATTAAAGAGAATATTCGGAGAATTCCTAGCGGAAAACACTAAGATAGCGCATATATGCAGGGAAAAAGGTTTTGAAATAAAGCCTATTGATGAAGAAACATGTATCGCAATACTAAACCTCTAGAATGAATTGGGGTTCCCAAAATATTTCTCCACGAATTTTCTCAAATCGGATATTGCCAAGCTCGATTTTAAAGGGCTCCTCCTTAGACATGAAGTATATAGTTCTTTATCGAACCTGATGATTCCATCAATTTCAAGACCCATTTTGGCAGCCTCCTCCATTATTAATCCAATTGTTTCTTCAGTAACTTTATTTGCTATCACCCAGAATTTTTTACCTAAATTTTTAGCTATATTTTTAAGCATTAAAGATAATTCTAAGGATTCTATCGTTGGGTCAATAACCGATATTATTCCATCCGAGACTTCTTCAAGTCTTCTGCCAACATGCTCGACCCCAGCATCCGTATCAACTAAAACAATTTCATCCCCTTCAAGATATAGATTACCCAGCAGGATTCTCGTAAGAATGTTGAATGGACATGCGCATCCTTCACCGTACTCTCTAACCTTACCTATAATTATGAGACCTATCCCCTCATTTGAAATAGATAAATACTCTGGGGGTAAAAGGTTAAGCCTAATGCCTTCCTTAACCCTAGATAGGATTCTAGCAATATCTGGACTAATCTTCTCAAGCACTTCCTCATCTTTTTTACCGCCAACATATTCAATAAGGGGTTTGGGAGGATCAACTCCTAAAAATGCCGGTAGCAGAACATTAGATTCATCTGAATCGATTATATAGACTCTATACTTTTCTGAGAGTAACCTAGCCATTAAAACCGTTAAAACAGTTTTACCTGTTCCACCCTTACCGCATACCATTACCTTCATAACTAAAACCGATAATTACTACTCGATATTTCAATTAAATCTTACTATGCTGAGATCTGGGAAGATGCATTTTACGCATCTCTCTTAGAATAACTGTAGAATTTAGGGCATCAATTGATAGGAGAATCATCCCCGCCAATAATTTTTCACCCAAATTAACGTCTAAAAGTTTTATGCATTCTTTATCCATTGAGATGAGAGCTACATTCCCAGCAACAAGCGTCCTATCACCAGTTTCCTCATCCTCAACATAAACTTTCAGCAAACACATAAACTGCACCTCACCTATTATCCTCTTCATTATACCTTCACATATTACACATTTATAATTATCAGCTTGACCTAATATTCGATTGTAAAAACAAGAGTAAGTTTATGAGAGCACCTCATAAGGTTTAATTAGTTGAGCTAAAAATGAACGATGCTACAATACACAGAGAGATCATAGAGTACTTAATGAGTATACCATCCCCTTCACCGAGAGATGTTCACTTAGCTAAAATTATTGTTGCCGAAAAATATGGTTTAAGCACTATACCATCAAACTCTGAAATCATTAAATATCTAAGACCAGAGGAGAAAGATAAGCTCCTGAAAGTATTAAAGAGAAAGATTGTTCGTACAATTTCGGGTGTAACAATAATTGCTGTTATGACTAAACCATGGGCTTGTCCCAAAGAGGAGCCATGTGTATATTGTCCCGGGGGACCATCATATGGTGTCCCGCAAAGCTATACTGGGCTTGAGCCAGCTACCATGCGTGGACTACAACATAATTTTGACCCTTATAGGCAGGTTAAGCATAGAATTGAGCAGCTTGAGGCTATAGGACACATCGTTGATAAGGTTGAGTTAATAGTTATGGGTGGAACATTCTTAGCAATGCCAGTAGATTATCAGGAATACTTTATTAAGGAATGCTTAGACGCCATAACTGGTATTTGCTCAAGCTCACTTGAGGAGGCTAAGAGAAATGCTGAAACAAGCGTGAGAAGAAATGTCGGAATAACCATTGAAACCCGTCCAGATTGGTGTAAAGAACCACATGTCGATAGAATGCTCTCTTATGGTACAACGCGTGTTGAGATAGGTGTACAAAACATTTATGATGACATATACACTTTAGTGAATAGGGGTCATACAGTTAAAGATGTTATTGAGGCAACTAGAATACTTAAGGATTCAGGTTTGAAAGTTGTCTATCATATGATGCCTGGACTTCCAGGATCAGACTTTGACAGAGACCTAGAGGCATTTAAGAGAGTTTTCTCCGAACCAGAATTTAAGCCTGATATGCTCAAAATTTATCCATGTTTAGTAATTAAGGGAACAAAACTCTATGATTGGTGGGTTAGGGGCTTATATAAGCCCTATACAACCGAGGAAGCTGCTAAATTAATTGCTGAGATAAAAAAGATTATCCCGGAATGGGTTAGAATAATGCGCATCCAAAGGGATGTCCCAGCATACCTTATTGAGGCTGGCGTAAAAAATAGCAATTTACGCGAGATTGTTTTAAACATGCTTAAGGCTGATGGGAAGATGTGCAGATGCATACGGTGCCGTGAAGTTGGACATAGAGGGCTTAAAGATCATGTTAAGCCAGATCCAAACAACATTAGAATTTTAGTTAGGCGTTATGAGGCTTCAATGGGCGAGGAATTCTTCATATCAGTTGAGGACCCAGTAAATGATGTGCTAATAGGCTACTTGAGGCTGAGAATTCCTTCCAGTCTAGCCCATAGACCTGAAATATCTGGGAAGGAAGCTTCAATAATTAGAGAGTTGCGTGTTCTAGGAACACTGGTTCCTGTTGGTAAGCGTTTCGATGAAGGCTACCAGCATAAAGGTTATGGCGAACTCTTACTTGAAAAAGCTGAGGAGGTAAGCGTGGAACAGGGCTGCAAAAAGATTCTTGTTACAAGCGCTTTAGGAACGAAAAGATATTATATACGCTTCGGCTACACTTACGATGGACCATATATGAGTAAAAACCTATAAAGGGAAATAAACTCAATGATTTAAAGAAGACCCCCAAAGATTTGTAAGAGCAAATGATTTGACAGAAGTATAGGTGAATATTATCATGAAGGTTACTGATAAATTTGAGAAGATAAGCGAGATCGCCCGTAGAAGGGGATTCTTTTGGCCATCCTATGAGATCTATGGCGGTGTAAGTGGTTTCATAAACTGGGGACCATTAGGCTCGGTTATGAAGCGTAAAATAGAAGATAAGTTTAGAGATATATTTCTTAGGCGCTTAAACTTTTATGAGATTGAATCTCCAATAATTGCCCCCGAGCGAGTCTTTAAGGCTTCTGGACACCTGGATCATTTTAAGGAGCCAATGGTTGAATGTATGAGATGTAGAAGAAAATTTAGGGCAGACCATCTTCTCCAAGAAACCGCGGGATTAAGCTCGCAGGAAACTGACCGAATGGGACTACAGGAAATTAATAATGAGATTAGACAACGAAATATTAATTGTCCGGAGTGCGGCGGACAACTCTCCGAGCCCAAATACTTTTTGACAATGTTTCAAACGAATATTGGGCCCTACTCTGAAAATATTGGTTATGGGCGTCCGGAGGCTGCGCAAGGGATCTTTGTTGAGTTTAAGCGTCTCTATGAGCAGGTTAGGGAGCGATTACCAGTAGGCTTCGCCCAGATAGGACATGCTTTAAGAAATGAGATATCGCCTAGACAGGGACCTATAAGGCTTAGGGAGTTCACAATAATTGACCTAGAATTTTTCTTTGATCCTGAGAAACCGCAATGTCCATTTCTAGATGAGGTTGCTAACGAAAAGCTCAGGCTTGTTTTGGCTGAGAATAGACTTAAAGGTGATGAGCGGGCTATTGAGTTGTCTGTTAGAGATATTGTAGATAAAGGTTATGTTAAGATTGAATGGCATGCCTATTTTATGGCTTTAGCAAAACGCTTTGTTGCAAGCTTAGGAATACCGGAGGATAAACAGCGTTTCATTGAAAAGCATCCTTGGGAAAGAGCCCATTATTCAGCCCAAGGCTTTGACCAAGAAGTTTACCTTGACAGATGGGGTTGGGTTGAGGTCGCAGGCTTCAATTATAGAACAGACTACGATTTAAGAGGGCATATTATGGAGAGCGGTGTTGATATGAGAGTTTACAAGCTGACCGATGAAGAAAGAGTGCGATTTGATATTAAGATTAAACCTTTAATTCAAAATATAAATCGGACATTTGGTGAAAAAGCGCCGGAAGTCATAAGCGCTTTAAAAAATATCAATCCGGAAATCCTATCATCAGTCCTTAAAACACAGGGATTCTATCAGATAGGCAACTTTAAAATAACCTCTGAACATATCGAGGTAACTTATACCGAGGTTAAGGAGAGAGGTAAGCATTTTATTCCACATGTAATTGAACCAAGCTTTGGCTCTGACCGCTTAGCTTATGCAACCCTTGAATATGCATATACAGTCAAAGATAATAGAGTCATTCTTAAATTACCTAGAGACATTGCACCAGTCCAATTAGCTGTTTTACCTTTGGTGAGCAAAAATGGCCTTCCGGAAAAGGCTAAAGAAGTTTACAAACTCCTTATAGATGAGGGTTACACGGTTGAATATGATGAGACTGGTTATATTGGCAAGCGTTATGCACGCTTTGATGAGATAGGAGTCCCGCTATGTATAACAATAGACTATCAAACTCTAGAAGATAATACTGTAACTATACGTGACAGGGACACGTGGAGACAGGTTAGAGCTAACATAAAGGAGCTTCCATCCCTTCTCCATAACTACTTCCGATTCAAAATAAACTTTGAAGAAATAGGTTCCCCCATCGAGAAGAAATGAAGAAATAAAATATATTTTTACAGTAGGTAGATTTTTAAATCTTCTCACCTTCTTATTTCTTGAGTAGAAAGCTGAAAGATATTTGCGGTCGGAGGATGCAACTTGGTCTTTCCAATCGAAGCTGAACCACGTGCCAAAAGGAGAGCACTAAGTCTCTGTCAGGATCATCTGAGAAAAGTTATAGAGGTGGTACGGAAGACCACACAGATAGTTGATGCGTTTGTTGCTAACGACCTAAATGCTGCTACACGCCTATACGAGGAGGTACAAAAGATCAGTGATGAGATTGCTGACTCCAAAAGAACGATTACACATGAATTGATCGAGATAGGGGCTATACTTATTAATCGTGATGATTTTTTGAGGTTCACATACGTAATAAGTGAAATAGCTGAGTTATGTAAGGGCATATCTTTTCGGATACTGGCTATAATTGAGCGGAAATGGGATGTGCCGCCGGATATTAAGGAGGGCATATCTGAACTATCCGAGGCGGTCTTCAATACTATGATGAAGCTCAGAGAGGCTGTGTTCGCATTAAATTATGGTTCACCGCAAATAGCTAATAGAGCGAAAGATGTCGAGGTATCTGAGAGGGAAGTTGATAACCTCTATAGAAAACTTGAATTAATGATTTTAGAGAGGAAAATGGATGTATCAAAGATGCTTCTTACAAGGGATATAATTCAAATGCTTGAGGACACAGCTGATAAGATTGAGGATGCATCAGATGCGGCTAGAATATTGGTTCTAGCATTATGATTAGGAAAAGTGAAGAATAATGGTGAGGAATAAAGCTAGAATTAAAGCGGAGCTCATAGAGGACTTTCTAATAGTATGGAATCCCAAGGATGGATCAGAACTCTATAAAATGGGTTTTTACGGTAAGCCTTTAGGAATCCCTAAGCCAAAAAGCCCAGACTTCAACGTCCCGCTGATACTAGACTTAATGGAGGGATTATATCTATTAGAGAAAGGAACAATTATGGTATTTGAGGGGAAAGAGGAGAAAAAGGTTAGCTCTAAAACGCTTAGAAGTAGAGCTAGAGAAATTTACGATAACTTCGACTTAAAATATGCTGTATATAAAGATTTAAGAGAGCGAGGTCTAGTAGTGACCCCGGGCATAAAATTTGGATGCGACTTTGCAGTATATAGGCAGGGACCTGGGCTAGAACATGCTCCATATATGGTTTCAGTTAAGAGTCGAAGGGATGAAATAACAGCCACAGAGATAGTTAAAGCTGGAAGACTAGCGACAACAGTTAGGAAAAGGTTTATTATAGCGGTTCCGGATCTTGAAAAAGACAAAGTAGAATACTTAATTTTTAAGTGGTTTAAGGCTTAGCTGAATCGTTAATAAAAATATGTTTAAGTTTTCTCAGGATTTTCTTCAATAATCTTTGCATTTACTTGTACAATATCCTCGGTTATCACATTTCCTCTAACAGTTTTTCTTTTTCTCTCACCCACGTTCTCCGGCTTAAAGCCAACGCCGCCACTTAAGAGAATACTAACCTTCACTCCGCCATGAACATCAGGTCTCATTGGGAAACCATCCTTGTCGCTTCCACCAGTTATTAACAGCTTCACTCCGGGCATACCTACAAGTGATCCATCAATCGTATCTCCTATCTTCTTACCTATCAGTGGAATAGCTCTTGCACCCTCAATTTCAACAGATCCTGATTTTCCAGTTTTTGGATCCGAAATCACTATCTTAAACTTAGCCATTTATTCAGCACACTCTTTCTTGGGAATAAATTCTTGAAGATGAATCTTAGCATATAAATTATTCGCATCTACTCCCTCTTTGCCTAATAAATGTTACTACTCGAGTGAACATATTTAGATCTGTGATTATAATAGGTTTCACTACTAAGGAGCCATCGGACGTCATCTCCTTCATCTCATCCTCCTCATAAATATAGAATTCATGTGCCTCTAAGAAACTCTTTAGCGACATCGTTTCAGCAACATAATCCGTCTTTATAATATTAATATATTGGAATGTGTAATGCTTCACTATAGCAGAGGATACTATAGAGTTTAGGGGGTTTTCCTTCAGATTTCCCTCAACATATGTGAGGTCAACTGGAAGCCATCCCCATGGTGGAATATACACAATTGCCCATCCATGCCAGCCCACCCTGATCTGCCTAATCCATAAATGTCCACTCCAATATCTCTTAAAGACCTCATCACGCCTTTCAATGTAAATGCAACCTATTTGCAGGTAGGCGGGTATACCTATAGCCCTACAAAAGGTGATTAATAGGTTTGCCTGATCATCACAATCGCCTAAACCTGTGAAAAGTGTCTCATTCGGATATCTTGGAAGCTCAGAAGTATCGTAGTTAATATTTTCTGCAATCCATTTAACGAGTTTTTTAATTATCATTAAAACCTTTGTCTCGTTGCCCGCTATCCTCCAAGCTGTTTCATTCAATACTGACATGTTTGACCGCCATAGGCTTGTTGGTCTACAGTATTCTTCACACAAATGTTTTGGAATATCGTTTAGTGTGCCGGACTCCTCTTCAGATATTGATGGTAGACTCCGCTCTCTAAAAATCAATTCATAAGTAACATTATAGCTTATTTTTTCACCTGGGAGTATGAATTCTTTTGTGATGTTCAATATTGCCACCATGTTTCCATCAGAATCAACATCAAATCTCTCAATGCGATGAGAAGAGCTTACCAAGTAAACCGTCTGCCAGCTGTTATTCATGAATAAACTTATTATTCTATCATTCTCAGTTAAATTCCATATTCTTTCCCGATCCATATTCTCATAGGTTACTTTCATCGTTAGTCTAAAAGCCTTTCCAGTAGCAGGTTTATATGCGACTTGGGATGAGTTAGCAATTAGAAAAATAAGGATTAGAAGGATTATTAAGTAGTCACGAATCTTTCTTAAATGGCTAAAGCCCTCTTTCCCCTTTACACCATACATTCTGATTAACCATCCGAATGCTTCGCATCATCTTCTAAAGAAAATTACTGTTAAAACTTAAATAATTAGTTTCATCAGCAGTATAAATAGTGAGTATTATGCGGGTTCAGGTTAACGGTATAGTAATTGAACTTATTAAAGGGGACATAACAGACCTTCAAGTTGACTGTATCGTTAATGCAGCTAATAGTATGCTTAAAATGGGCGGTGGCGTTGCTGGCGCGATAAGGAGGAAAGGTGGACAGAAGATACAGGATGAATGCGACGAGATAATTTCTAGAAGCGGACCTGTACCAGTTGGCGGAGCCGTTATAACAAGCGGCGGAAACCTTAAAGCAAAATACGTTATACATGCTGTCGGACCAGTTTACGGTGAAGGTGATGAGGAGAGAAAACTTAGGGATACAACAATAAATAGCTTGAGACTTGCCGACCAACACGGTATTTTAAGCATAGCTTTTCCAGCAATTTCAACTGGAGCGTTCGGATTACCAAAGAAGATATGCGCTGAAACAATGATTCCGGCAGCAATATCATATGTTAAAAGCGGGACAAACATAAAGAGAATAATCTTCTGTCTTTACGATGAGGAGACATTTAATATATTTGAGGAGACACTCAAAAATTTCAGAATTTAGTACAATTTTATTCTAAAAACAAAAAATTGTTCAGCATCTTTATGTTCTTAAGTTACTCTATTCCCCACTTTTTAGTTACTTTGACTATTAGGAAGATCACGAATGCGACTATTAGGAATGTTATAAGCGCTCCTAGAAAACTGCCTATACGGAAGGGTCCAAGAGTTATTTGTTCCCAAGGTATTCCAGGCGTCGCAAGTTCAATTATTGGCATTAATAAGTCATTCACAAGTGATTGAACTAATGCGCCTAAATAGATGCCCGTAATGAATGCTACAGCCATTCCCATAACCTTATATTTCGATAGGAAATCCTTGAATTCCGCAATCAAACCCTTAGGCGGCGGAGCTGGCTTAGGAGCCAGAAGGTCCCTAATCTCTTTAAGAACGTTTAAAATCTCGTCTCTGCTTACTCCAGACATATTGTGATCACCACCCCTCACATTCATACATTGTTTCATCTGTTATATAAAGCTATTAACTATAAAAATAGAGAAATATTAATAATGCTGATTATAGGCGATGATTAAAGAAGCCGAGGTGTTTAAATTGGAGAGGAAGCCATGTCCAAATATAAAAATCAACCTAGAAAAATGCCCATGCACCTATCCATGTGATATTAAAGGAATTTGCTGTCAATGCCTACTTAATCATAGATTGCACGGAGAATTGCCAGCATGCTATTTCCCACCAGAAGCCGAGAGAACATACGACAGGTCAATAAGAAGATTTATAGCGCTCTATAGGAAATAATCCTATCAAGGGTTAATTTCAATTATTTATATCCATAAATATTCTATTTTTGGGCGTTGTTTTATATTAGACGCGGTTACATTAGGCGAAGTGACAGTGCAACTTAATCCAGTCACAACCGGTCCATTAAGGCATGTCACATATTTTGAGAAGCATGCCGCTGGTTCTGAGGCAAACTTTGCCATAAACTTGTTAGGTTAGGGTTTAAAGCTGGTTTTATAACGCGGGTTAGAAATGGTGAGTTTGGGGAAGTATATAATTTTAGTTCTGCGCAGTGAACCGCTTGTCCAGAACATGTAATTGATTGGGTCAGTTGATCTTAGCAACAATATTAAATACGCCGCAGTTAATTAAAACACTCCATTTAATCTCTAAAGATAAAAATTTAGGTTAAAATCTTCCTAAATAATAGATTATCCAATAAGCGGAGGGGTTGATTTTGGGAAAGAAGACGCGTATATCTTCATATCTAGTTTTAGTGGTGCTTACTTTATCAAGTGGATTGTTTGTAGGGAACTATCTTGGTGAAATACGGTATAAGGGAGAAGTTGAGAGGTTAAATAGGCACATTAAGGAATTAAGTGAGCGTATTGATACTCTGCAAGTGTGGCTTGAAGGAAACATAACTGCCTACCAAGATTACATATCCGAGTTAGAAAGGAAATTAAGAATAGAAATTTTAGGCGTTTACTTCTCTCCGAGAGGTGGATGCGAGAACGCTATTATTGAATGGATAAGCCGCGCCAATAGATCCATTCATATACTAATCTATAGTTTTACGCTGGACTCGATTAGTGATGCGATTATAGATGCTTATGAACGCGGGGTAGACGTTAAAATCGTCCTTGAGCAGGAGCAGATCACACAATATAGTGAATATTGGAAGCTTAAGGAGACTGGTGTACCAGTACGTAATGATACGAATCCATATTCAATGCACAACAAGGTTATGATAGTTGATAAGGAGATAGTTATAACTGGGAGCTATAACTGGTCAAGCAGCGCTGAAAATAGAAATAATGAGAACATGATAGTAATAAGAAGCAGAGAAATCGCTGAAATGTATGAAAGAGAATTTGAGAGGATATGGGAAGAAAGCGTCTAATTAACTTCCAAATTTAAACGTGAGAAGAAATAGCTTTCCTAGTTATTTTGACAATCTCATTTAATGTTTCCAGATCATCCGCATTTAGCCTATCCTTAAATTTCGTGTTTAATAATTTCGCATCATATTCTGGAACATGAACGTAGAGTATGTCACCTTCATCAAAGTGTCTCCCGACGATGGGTTTATCTAATGATATCGCAACCTGCTGACCCTTCTCAGCAAAAGGAATCGGCATGCCTTTATCCTGTATCTGCAGTATCTCACCTACCTCCCTTCCATCACTAGTCATCAGCCTTATTCTGGGTCTAATTCGTCCAGCCAAGACCTCAACACCAACTATTGCTGGCTTAGACCTACGGAACACGTAGCCCGGTAAAACCCTTATTTTAGCTGGCTTTATTAACCTATCAAATTCAATTTTTTCACGCGCTTCCTTTTCGCTTCTCATCCATTTAAGGTATTCATCAATCAAGTGATAGATGACGTTATGCCAGAAAATTGGCACATTATGTGCTTTAGCCTCTTCTTCAGCGTCTGGAAGTACTTTAACGTTAAATGCTAATACAGCTCCATATAGCGGCTCCTTTTCTTTAACAATTAATGCTTCAGTCACATCCCTCTTTGAAACGTCGCCCACATCCGCTAGCCTAATTGGGATGCCATTTCTAGAAAGACTCTCAGCTATTGCCTCCAAGGAGCCTAAAGTATCAGTTTTCAATATTACGCCATCAACATCTGTGGATATTCGGATCCTCTCAACCTCTTCATAAACCTCCTCAATATATCCGTTGATCTTATCCTCTGAGGGAACCACGTAAATTGGTGCACCTGCAAGAGCATCCTCAAGGTTTGATGCAACAATTTTAACGCCCGCAGCTGCTGAAACCTCATCAACCGATGAGAATTTTTCCCTCGGATCCCTTATTTCGTCAAGAGGCTTCGGCATTAATATTGCTCTTACAGTCGTTATGATTGGCTTCTCCCTCCCACCTAACACAATTATGTCACCCTTTTTAAGGACACCATCATAAATTATCGCGTTTACTGTTACTCCTAAACCAACTTCCTCTTTAACTTCCAGAACTGTACCCTTAGCTGGTCCACTAGTCGTCTGAAGTCTCTTCTGCAGATACTGCTGTGTTAAGCCCGCTAAAACCGCTATCAATTCAGGTATACCCTCACCTGTCTTTGCACTCGTTGGTATTAACGCAACAGTTCTGGTGAAATCTCTTATTTTATCGAATCTATCAGCCCTAAAAGATAATTGAGAGAATTCTCCAATAATTCTATACAAGTGTTCATCAAGACTCTGTCTAACAGCTGGTTCCTGCATCTTATAGGACTCTAGAAAAGGAGCATTTGGATAAGACTTCCAGCCTGGAATCCTATCTATTTTATTTACCGCCACTAGGAATGGTGTTTTTCTAGACTTAAGAATTTCAATGACCTCATATGTCTGCGCTTCAAAACCCTTCAAAACATCTATAACTAGTATTGCTATGTCAGCTATTCCACCGCCTCTACGCCTAAGATTCGCAAAAGCCTCATGTCCAGGCGTGTCAATCACGAGGAGACCTGGTATACGTATTTCTCCACCGATCATCTTTAGGAATGGACCCGAAATCTCCTTTAGCGTCTCGATTGGGAAGAAACTTGCGCCTATATGCTGTGTCATTCCACCAACTTCACGGGCTTGGACGCTGGTTTTTCTAATTTGATCTAGAAGTAGAGTTTTACCAGTATCAACATGACCAAGGACACAAACTATTGGCTGTCTTATTCGAGTCTGCGTCTCCAACTCAAACCACCTCAAAGTGGATGCGGAACCGCTTCATCTCTACACTACGCTAACCATTGAATCATCTTGAGGAGACTATATATAAGCGAATCTATTCTATCCGGCGGTAGATTAAGATTAGCCTAATATCTCCTTCCAATCTACATATTTCCTGACAAGGTTTACGGCAGCGCTCACCCTCCTTGGGTCTCCAGGCTTAATCTTACCAATGATCTTTTGAATATGTTGAAGCGTCGTGTATGTATCATATGGCACCGATATGAGTGGAACTTTAAGTTGATCTGCTTTAGGAAAGACTTTAACGCTTGGATAGAGATTTCCAGTTAAAATTATGGCTGAAACATCAGTTTCAAGGGCTGTCAAGATTATATCCGTTCTGTCACCGCCAGTGATGACAAGCTCATTTGCAACCTTACGGAAGTATTTAGCTGCGCTATCCGGCGTCATCGCGCCAATAAGAACAGTCTCAATAGTCCTATCGAGACCATCTTTTCCGGCTAAAACTCTACCACCAATGAAATCGCATATCTCTCTAACCGTTGGAGCACTTAGACTCTTGTCCTCTGGAACTAAACCTAAAACTCTGACCCCATGCTTCTCCATGAACGGTTTAATTATGCGTTTGACACGCTCTACTCTCTCAAGAGGGATACGATTTAATATAACCCCAAACAGCTTGGTTCCCCATTTCATACAGCAGTCTTGGACTTGCAGCACATCGTCAACAACAGAGTCATCACTAAATCTTTCGACAAGAAGTATATCTGCCCCTAAAGTTCCTGCGAGCCTCGGAACTGAACACTCTATAAAAGAACCTGTTGAGAAGTTATGTGGTCCCTCAATAAACATTATGTCTACACCTTCTGAAACCTTCTCATATGCTGTCTTTACGCCTATAATATATGATGAGATGTCAGCCTCCATGAAGTTTTCAAGAAACTCCTCTTTCTCAATCATAAGAGGGCATATCGTATTACTTTCATGTTTAAGCTTTAGAATTAACCTCATCATCTCAGCATCTTCATCTAGATGCTCCCTACCTGGACTAAACGATTCCTTAATACCTATCGGCTTAAAGTATCCGACTCTCTTCCCCATTTCCGTGGCTAGAGAGGCTAATGCAATTATAATCGCGCTTTTTCCGGAAGACTCTCTCGTTGATGTAACATATATCGTTCTCTTGACCATCTTGCTTCCGACCTCATATTATAATCTGCTAATTGTTACTCTTATATCTACCCCAATGCACCCCTCACCGCTCTCATAAACAAATAGGGGGTTAATCTCTATCTCAGAAATATCCTTAAATCTGCTCATAATATATGAGATTTTAAGCATAACATCTATTACAGAGTCTATGTCTGAGGGCGGTTCACCCCTAACACCCCTGAGAAGCACATACGCTTTAGTCTCCTCAATCATCCCAGCAGCTTCAGCCCTAGTTAATGGACATAGGCGGTATGATACATCCCTTAAGAAGTTAACGTAGATCCCGCCTAAACCAAACATTAATAATGGACCGAACTGTACATCTCTGACAGCGCCAACAATAATCTCCTTTCCAGGTGGAACCATACTCTGCACTAAAACGCCGTTTATTTTGGCCCCCGGCATGGTTAAACGCGCTCTTCTAACAAGGAGATCATAATTTTCTTCCACCTCAGCTCTACTCTTAATCCCCAATATTACTCCACCTATATCTGTTTTATGGAGTATGTCTGGTGAAACAATCTTCATAGCTACCGGATAACCTATACTATCAGCTATGAAGCCAGCTTCCTCCCTGCTTTTAGCTAACGAAGCCTTTGGTACCGGTACACCAGCCGCCTCAGCAATTCTTATACCTTCATCGATTGTTAAGCTTAGTCGATTCTCAATACGTGCCCTTTCAATAACTTCTCGGATCTTATTCTCATCAATCTCTACATGTGGAATTCGCTCTTCGATTGGAGCGCCCGCTATAAGCCCATACTCATACATTGATTTTAGGACATAAACTGCTGATTCTGGGAAGTAGTAGTTAGGAACCCGATTTTTCTTGAGGATTTTGATTGCAAGTGAATTATCTTCAAGTCCCATAAAAGATGCGATTATGGGTTTATTTGATGTATTACTTAAGCTAGCAATTGTCTCAGCGATTTTATCATAGGGCGTCACAGCCTGCGGCGTCAAAATAACAATTATTCCGTCAATATTATTGCTCTTTAATCCAGCCTCTAGGGCTATTTTATACCGGCTCTCATCAGCATCACCCAAAACATCTAGCGGATTACCTAAACTTGCATGTGGAGGCATAACCTTCCGAAGATCCTCAATGATCTCATATTCCAGAAAAGGCAACTCTAAACCCAGCTTTTCACATGCGTCTGCAGCTAATATACCCGGACCGCCTCCATTTGTCACTATTAGAGTTCTTTTTCCCTTTGGGATTGGCTGCGAACCAAATGCCAAAACTAGATTGAAGAGTTCTTCTAAGGTGTTAACTCTTATTATTCCAGCCTTCCTGAAGGCTGCTGAAAATGCTACATCTGAGCCAGCTAAGGAGCCAGTGTGGGATGAAACTGCCTTTACACCAGCATCCGTTGTTCCAGCTTTTATGGCTATTATGGGCTTTTTCCGCGTCACATTTCTAGCGATCTCTATGAAGCGCGTACCCTCCTTAACGCCCTCAATATAGAGCCCAATTACTTTTGTCTCTTCGTCTTCGCCTAAAGCCTCTATGAAGTCGGCAGCATTTAGGTCGGCTTCATTCCCTAAGCTTATAAATTTCGTGAAGCCAATCTCATTCCTAACCGCCCAATTCAATATTGTGCTTCCAATGGCACCGCTCTGTGAGACAAAAGCTATATTTCCAGGGATAGGCATAGCTGGTGCGAAAGAGGCATTCACACGGCTCTGGACGCTTATTATACCTAGACAGTTCGGTCCCTGCAACCGTATACCATATCTCCTACATATGTTAAGTATTTCACGTTCTAATTGCGCCCCCTCCCTACCAGTCTCCCCAAAGCCAGCTGATATAACGATGACACCCTTCACGCCTTTCGCGCCACAGTCTTCAATAACCGATGGGACAATCCTTGCCGGAACAACTATGACCGCTAAGTCAACATCGCCCGGAACATCCTTAACACTCTTGTAGCACTTAAAGCCCAATATTTCATCAGCGTTCGGGTTTATTGGGTATAATCTTCCACTAAACCCGGATTCAACAAGGTTTTTAAATAATCTATGTCCAACTTTCCATGGTTCTCTACTGACACCTATAACAGATATAGACTTCGGATTAAAGAAAGCTTCTAGTTTCATGAACCGCCCTCGTAAAGCCCATATGTAACATTGGCTTTAACTAAGATTGAACGGCGAATATATACCTAGCGCCCTCAATATTTACTGGTTAGAGTAATAGAAGTGGGACCGGGATGATTGAGAGGGAGCAGCTACGCAATAGGTCATATGACGATAAGAGGATGAGCTTAACTGAGGCGCTAAGTTATATAAAGACTGGAGACCATATCTTCATAGGCTCAGCGTGCGGCGAGCCTCAATATCTTGTCAGAGGTTTAGTTGAGAAAGCTGACCACCTAGCGGATAATGAGATTCTTCATGTGCATACACTTGGTGTTGCCCCATATGCTAAGCCAATGTATTCAAATAGGTTCCGTATGAATGCGTTCTTCGTTGGGATTAATACTCGCAAAGCGGTAGCTGAGGGTAGAGCAGATTATACACCAACATTCCTCTTTGATCTACCATACTTAATAAAGAGGGGCATAGTTCAAATCGATGTAGCGCTAATACAGGTTACACCTCCTGATGAGCACGGATTCTGCAGTCTAGGCGTGTCAGTTGATGTTACGAAAGCTGCTGCTGAAAGAGCTAAGCTTGTTATAGCGCAGGTTAATAGAAGGATGCCCAGGGTTTTAGGAGACAGCTTCATACATATAAAGGATATTGATATTATTGTTGAGCATGACGAGCCCGTCCTCGAAGCTCCCCGCCCAGAACCAGACATAGTATCAGAGCGCATAGCAAGATACGTCTCAGAGCTTATTGAGGATGAATCAACCCTTCAAATAGGGATAGGCAGCATACCTGATGCAATACTAGATTCCTTA